>Ga0233439_10006333_pt1 | contig 10616 bp, 13 predicted proteins | sample SI_123_September_6_FD_182713 | JGI IMG/M metagenome (GOLD analysis project Ga0233439, IMG submission 182713) | Seawater microbial communities from Saanich Inlet, British Columbia, Canada - SI_123_September2016_100_MG | ecosystem: Environmental > Aquatic > Marine > Inlet | place: Canada: British... | reverse complement strand
GTTGATAGTTTACTACAACTGCATCATCGGAGTAGAGAATCCAAGAATTGTGAAAAGAATGTTGTGTTGCTAGAATCTAGATCAAGAATTGGTTTTATTTTTGTAAATCATTATGTCCAAGTCTCAGATACACATGGAGTTATTTTCGTTAATGGTCAGTTTTTAAAATTATCATTTATTGAAAAACCAGTTGGAGAAATACTAATTGAACAAAAAACAGATGATCTTTCCATAGCAACACAATATACTCAAAGAGCACATTCAAAACAATTTATTTTTGTTGACGTTAAAATTTTTGAGCATGAACAAAATAAATATAATAAATTTGATCAAAATTATGGATTTATTCCAGATGTAGAAATTCAAGTAATAATTACAAATGAAGATCACCAAGAAATATTTTCATCCGTAGGGGTATCAAATGACAAAGGATTGTTTGAAACAAAATATTTAATTCCAGATAATTCTAAAAGAGAAACACTAACAATAACAATAAATGCTGAAAATAATAACTCATCATCATCAAAAATATTCCAAGTATTTACTTTAGGCAACATACAAAATAGCAATTCCCCTAATCCACCACCTTAGAACAAAAGACTAAATGTATCGAATAGTGATTCGGAATATTGATTCATGGCCCTTCTTTGGCAATAGGAGCAGGGATTTCTGCAATAGTAATTGTTATTTCATTTATTGGATTTGATGGGTTTTCAAATCAAGCAGGGCTTGAAATTGCACCAACACCCACACTTGAACAAATGGGACCTGCCAAAATCACCGTAAATACATTTGTAGATAATGGTTCACCTATTCTAGGAGACCCTAATGCCCCAATTACATTAATTGAATTTGGAGATTATCAATGTCATTTTTGTAATGTATTTTTTCATTCAACTGAAGATAGTATTGTAAAAAACTATGTTGAGACAGGCAAAGTCAACATAATATTCAAAGATTACAACATAATTGGTCCAGATTCAATTAACGCATCACATGGAGCTCATTGCGCAAAAGATCAAGGTATGTTTTGGGAATATCATGATATTTTGTACTCAAATTGGACTGGAGAGAATAATGGTTGGGCATCATCATCAAATCTAGGAATATTTGCTCAAGAGATAGGATTGGATATGGATGTGTGGTCTGAATGTATGTTAAATGGAATTCATTCACAGACAATTCTTGCAAGTAATGAAGATGCAAAAAGTTTAGAACTAACTGGAACTCCGGCATTTTTTGTGATGGGTCCAGATGGAAAAACAACGAGATTGTTTGGAGCACAGCCATTTGAAACATTTGAAAAAGTTTTTGAAAATGAACTAGAAAAATAGTGTTTTGCGATCAATTTGTGAATAGATTGTCAAAAAATTTACAAAAACTTCCTTCCTAGTTACTTAGAATTTACCCAATATCCTTATTAATGAAATTCCGGGAGCTAGCTTATGGCAGCTGGAATAGATGACATTGCAATATACATCCCAAGATTGTATATTGATGCAGCTGATTTTGCAGATAACAGAGGACTAGACCCAGTAAAATTGCAAAAAGGTTTAGGTATTTCACAAATGGCAATGGTTGATTCTAATCAAGACCCAGCATGTCTTGCAGCAAATGCATGTTTACGAATTATGCAAAAAAATAAACTTTCACCAGAAGACATAGGAAGATTATACGTTTCAACTGAATCCGCATTTGACGAATCAAAAGCAATGAACTCTTACGTCATTGGAATGTTGGAGCAAGTTTACGGCCAAGGTGCATTTGAGCACTGTGGTGGAGTTGAAACTAAATTTGCATGTGTAAGTGGTTCTTACGCTCTTTATGACAATGCCAATTGGATTAGAGCTGATGAAGCAGATGGAAAGGCAGCACTCGTAGTAGTTTCAGATATTGCAAAATACGATATGGGTTCCAGTGGTGAAATGACACAAGGTGCAGGGGCAGTTGCAATGCTTCTAAATGATGAGCCAAGATTATTAGCATTTGATCCTAAAGTAACTTCAACATCAATTAAAGATGAATATGATTTCTACAGACCTTTTGGAAAAGAAACTCCTATTGTTCACGGACAGTATTCCAACTTACTCTACATGATTCAAGTAAGAAAAGCACTTGAAGCATACAAGAAAAAAGTGGTATCCTCAGGATTAATCAAAATGGAGCAAGATGAGACAATTTTAGATCATATGGACTACATTAACATGCATTTGCCTTATAGTAACATGGGAAAGAAAGCATTAGCATATCTTGTCAGACATGAATGGAGACAACTACCAAGATGGAAGAAAATCTTACAAGAAATTGGAATTGAAGAGCCAATCCCAAAAGATCCTCGAGGTACTATTGAATCCGTATTGGGTGACGAAGAGTTTATGACAAAAGACCATGAATTTACCAAACTATTTACAAAAACTCAATCATATCAAGAAGTTTTTGAATCAAAATTATCTAGTTCACTAGTTGCATCTACCATGATAGGTAATTTGTATACAGCATCACTTTACTTGGGATTCAGAAGTAGTTTAGAATTTGAATATCAAAAAGGAGTAGATCTTGAAGGAAAGAGAATCGGATTTGGCTCATATGGAAGTGGAAGTAGTGCGATGGTGTTTAGTGGCGTGGTTCAATCCGCTTACAAAGAAATTGTAAAGGATATGAATTTGGAAGCAGAAATTGGAGATAGAAGAAGACTCACATGGGGCGAATACGAAGAATTGCACGAAAACAAAGTATCTCCAGAAAAATCAATGGTACATTCAAAGAAAGAATTTGTTCTTGTTCATGTGGATACTGAAAAAGAATCTAGAGGCGAAAGACGCTATATTTACAATGAATAAACACATCATTCTTTAAGAAAAATTTACTTTAGTTTTTGGAATTTTCAAACCATTCACCAACAAGAACCCATGAGTAGCCAAAATTATAAGCAACATTAACTTTCATCAAACCATGGATGAAGAATCCAGATATTGGATAATTCCAATAATTGCATTTATTTCAACAGGACTGTTTCTAGTTATTGCAGCAGATGCAAGGATGAACACACCAGAGAGATACATAGAACCTGAAGTAATAGCAGAAAAGACATCATCTTCAGGCCTTAATCCATATGTTGAGTATTGTAGTACAGCGCCATTAAATCCACCATTTTGGCCTGACAAAGACATCAGTAATTCTACTCACACATTTAATCATGAATTTTGTGTTTGGGACATGAAATAGATCATAAAGTTTGAATTAATTCTTATTTACAAATAATAATATTAAAAATAATTTTAAAATTGTTGATTTTTAGGGTATTTTGAATTAAATTCATTTAATTTTTCTAAAATATTTTTCATGCAAGATTCAGAAAATTTGAAATTCTTTGTTAATACTTTTAGAATTGGATTTGAATCTAGAGTGTTAAAAAAATCACTAGTTGGGACAAATCCAAAATGAACAAATTCAAATTCATTAACTCCAGTTTCAATAGCAAATTCAAAAAATAGTACAAACATCTCTTCATATTTATCCGCATAAACAAAAACATGACTAAATTCAGATTTTTTTATTTTATCAAACACATCAAAATTCACATCGTTAATTGTAACTGTTCCAGAATCAACACGGTATAATGAAAAAATCTCTATTGGGATCTTAGCGTCTTCTTGAATAGTCCATGGAATACTTTCTAAGTTTTTAAGAACTGGGATATCATCAGAATCCTGTTTACCTTTAGTTAATTCAATTAAATCTCCAACTATTACCATGACCAATAGTACATAATCGGCTTTTTAAAATAACCTAACAAGGATTTTATTAAAAAGAATCACAGACATTGTTAAGATATGGAAGAAGAAGCAAATCCAATAAAGGATTATTTGTTTGATTATATAGAAAATTCAGAAATAATTCCAAAACTAGTTGCTGAAAAAAAATTTGATCAAGTTATCGAAGATGTGACAAAGAACTGTTATGATCATATTCTATCAATGGGAGAAAAAGATGAGGTAGTGGGGGTGTTAGCGACAGGATTATTACATTATTTACTCACTAATGCACTAATTACAAGTCAAAGAAAAGTACAGTATAACAATAATGAGTTAGATATTGTAATCCCAAATACAAAAACATTGGAAAAAGATCCAAAAAAAACATTGTTAATTGCTATACCAAAATCATCAGACATCAAAGTTATACAAGAAAAGATTGCAAAATTAGATAAAATTCAGTTGGTGAAAGAGAATATCTGGATAGTGTTATCTGAAAATATTTCTATAGACAAGAAAATATTTGTTTTATCTAAAGAAGAAAATTCATTTTCAAAGATAATTTTTGAAATTGCACAGTTTAGTAATGTTCACGGTACAAGCAAGTTTAAAATTTTAAGAATCTAATTATTTTAATAGTAATTTCAAATCAAGATTCTTTTTGAAAACTCTATTCAAAGAAGAATCACTCATATCTTTGATGAATGGAATTGAACCTAAAACAGGTACGCCAGTAAGGTTCTCCAAATCACTAGTCAAATCTTTAGCGGCATAGCCTTTTTCAAAATTATTAATAATTATTCCTTTGATTGGAATTTTATATTTTTCACACATCTTTACTGTCATTATAGTATGATTGACAGTTCCAACTTTACTTCTAGTTACAATTACAGTAGGGATTTTCATTTCTTTGATCAAATTTGCAATGTAATAGTCTTTGAGAATAGGAGTCATTATTCCACCCATCCCCTCCACCAGCATCACATCATGGAGTTTTGATAATTTTTTAAAACTAGATAAAATTGTTGAAACTTGTGGTTTTGTTTTTAGTTTCTTCCATGCAGTGTATGGTGATGCAGGGATTGGAAAGAATTGAGGATTCACTAAACTTTCAGGATCATTTACTTTTGCTGCACGAGATAGAATCTCAATGTCCTCAGATTTGTAGCCCTTTTTCTGAGCAGAACCTGCTGCAAATGGCTTCATCACACCAACATCCACATCCATCTTTCGAAGTACAACTGCAAGCCCAGCAGTAATGTAGGTTTTACCAACGTCAGTGTCAGTTCCTGCAATAAAAAGGGATTTCAACAAAAATATTCAGAATGGTTCATTGATTAATTCATCGGTTAATTATTAAGATCTGAAACTATACAAAATCCGTTGAAAAGTTCTGTTTGGCATCCAAATACTCAGATGAAAGAATGGGATAAATTCACAAAAATTACCAGTGCAAAAGGAGTTTGGTTAACAGACTCTAAAGGTAACAAAATGATAGACGGTGTAGCCTCAATGTGGTGCAATGTATGGGGTCATTCAAACCCACAACTAATCAAAACAATACAAAATCAAAGCAAAAAATTACAACATTCATCAATGTTTAACTTGACAAATGAGCCTGCTGAAAAATTAGCAGAAGAACTAGTAAAAATATCCCCTGGAATGTACAAGGTGTTTTATTCAGATAATGGTTCATCTGCAATGGAAATTTCATTAAAACTCGCATTACAATACTGGAAAAACATAGGAAACAAAAAGAAAACAAAGATTGCAACTGTAGAAAATGGATATCATGGAGATACTTTTGGAGCAATGTCTGTAGGGTATGTTCCAGAATTTTTTGGTAAATTTAAGAAGCAATTATTTTCAACTATTCAGTTTCCAGTGCCAAACAAATACAGAATGCTTAAAGGATACACGATATCAGATTATCAAAATTATTGTTTAGAAAAAATTGAAAAAAGATTTTCCAAAAATGATGATATTGCAGCTTTTGTAATGGAGAGCGGCGCACAAGTAGCTGGAGGAGTAATAATTTACCCAAAAGGATTTCAAAAGAAAATTAGCCAGTTATGTAAAAAATATAATATTTTATTTGTCTTAGATGAAATAGCTACCGGATTTGGAAGACTAGGATCAATGGTGCAATATGAAGAAGAACAAAGTAAACCAGACATTGTTGCATATGGAAAAATGTTAACTGGAGGATATATGACCATGGCAGCTACACTCGCAAATAAAAAAATCTATAATTCATTCTTGGGAGAGTTTAACGAATGGAAGCATCTTTTCCACGGTCACACATATACAGGAAACCCAATTGCTGCTGCAGTTGCATATGAGAATCTCAAGATGTATAAGAAAAATAATTTAATAAAAAGAATTCAAAAAACATCTAAAATCTTTGAAAATTTCTATGACAAAATATCTGAAATTGATATTGTAGGCGATATCAGACATAAAGGAATGCTAATGGGAATTGAACTAGTCAAAGATAAATCAAAAAAAATACCAATCTCATCTAAAAAATCCATAAACAAAATATTCTTTGAAGAAGGGAAAAAGAACGGAATCTACCTTAGAACTCTAGGAAACATAGTCATGCTCGTTCCACCTTTAGTAATATCTGAATCAGAGTTAGATTCGCTGTTAAACAGAACAATATCTACAATCCAGAGTGCAAAACTAAAGGTAATCTGATTCAAAGTAATCTGCATCTATTCTCCAAACAGGCATTAATCTCAAAATATAGGATTATTCTTCAACAAACATCCAAGATAGACCTCTAACTTCTTCCCAAGATGGATTTGAATTGTTATTATCTTTCATGATGTTTGTTATACAAAAATTGTTTATAATATTCATGAATGATTTGTTCAGATCATTGATCCATATCATCTAGTATGAAATCTCAAATGAATTCAAACAGTCATAGATTCAACTCTTAAACAACAATGACGTTGTTTACGTATGGATAATTTGGCCATCAGAAAAGCTTCAACAAAAGATAGCCCCATACTTCTCGGATTACTATATGATCTTGGACGTCCAAAGCCTCAAAAAGACTCTGATGTTGAAATATTTCGTAAATTAGTTACAAAATATGTAAAAGATTCAAACAAAACAATTCTTGTTGCAGAAATTGATGACATGAAAATCATCGGCATGGCAAGTGTTGTGTATTTGTCAAGATTAAACCAATCTACTCCCGAGATGTATATTCCAGAATTAGTTGTTCTTCAAAAATACCAAAACCTCGGAATAGGTAAAAAACTAATCAATTCATGCATTACTCTTGCAAAAGAAAAAAAATGTCATAGAATTAGATTAGAATCAGGCAATCAACGAAAAGATTCTCATGAATTCTATAAACATATAGGATTTGAACAATATGCTCTTTCATTTACATTAAATTTAGGATCATAACTTTCAAACAACAAGAATGTCCATGCCAAAAATCATTGTGTACATTGCAACAAGTTTGGATGGACATATTGCAAGAGAAGATGGCAGTATCGACTGGCTTCCCAAATCTGCAGAATCAGGATACGATGTATTTTACAAATCAGTTGATACGGTAATTATGGGTAAAACTACGTATGAACAGGTGTTAACATTTGGAGAATATCCATACAAAGATAAGAAATCATTTGTTTTTACAACAACAAATCATATCAAAGGTGAAAATGTTGAATTTGTATCAGATGTTGACAAATTTATTGCCGATGGTTTCCCCGGCGTAGGCAAAAACGTTTGGTTGATTGGAGGTGCGCAAATTATTGCATCTTTTTTAAAACAAAAAGCCGTAAATGAGGTAATCGTAACTATAATTCCTGTTCCGATACTGATTCCTCTAGATTTACCTGAAATTTGCTTTGAAATCCCACCTACGATAATTCTTGAAATACCTGTTACTAGTAAAACAATTCCTAAAAGCATCACATGAAATGTTATGGCTGCTTCTGGATTTGAAATAACATATGCTGCAAGTGCTATTGCAATGACTCCTAAAATGATTTCAGCTATGCGAACTCCTTTTGGTGTCTTATCCATTATGATGTTGTGAAAAAATCTAATATTAAAACTACTATGTCTTATTTGAGCCTACATTTAGGGCCTTGAACTAATTTGACAAGTCACCTCGAGGGCCTCTAAGTATTCATTCAAAATTAAGATCATTCTTAATTCATAGTTTGTTTTGAATGCATCATGGCATATACTAGATGTAATAAATGCGGAGAACTAAGATTTGATGGAAAAATTAATCTTTGTGCAAATTGTGGCCATCGAATTACAAAGGTTGCCAAAACATTTGAATAAAATTAAAACTCCATAAATCCTAAATAAAATCAGGTTCTATTATCAATTAATAGGTGGATCCCCATACTGTTAAATCTAAATTAAAAAAAAATAAAAAAAATAGAGGTCAGTCTATTTTCTGAATGATTTTGTGTTGCCTAATTCACTTCTAAGATCTTTGAGTTCATCTCTTAGTTCAGAGACTCTCTCAGAATCTCCGCTTTCAAGTGCTGCTTTTAGTTCTTGCAACTTTTCTACAAATGTAGCTCTTGCTGCATCAACATCTGCATCACCAGATGATTCAGATAACCTTTCTTCAAATCTATCGATTTTGTTTGAAAGTTTATCGACTCTTTTCTCAATTTTTTGAGAATGATCAATTTCTTTTGTAATGCTTGTTGTATTGGTTGCATCGGCTGCATCAACTACATAGATTGTTGCAGTGGCAGTTTCAGATTCTGAATCTCGCTCAACAGACTTTAAGGCCCATACTAGGTATTTGTCGCCGTTTTCATTTACAGCAACTCCGATATGGCCACCTAAGACATCTAATCCATCTGCAGCTTCACTTAATGAAACTGAGATTTGATCTCTAAGGATTTGTCTGTCGACATCTTCAGTAATCTGAATAGAGCCAACAAATCCTTCAACTTCTATGACTTTGTGCATTTTGTGGTTTTTCTGACCAGTCCATTTACCATGCATGTCATCGCCTGGTTCTGCCATTGCAAGTGTAGGTGCAAAGGCAAACATCAAGGCAAAGACTGCAGCAAATGCTGGAATCAAATATGTTGTTTTTCTGTTCATTGAAAAACAGATGTGATTTTGAATAAAAGGACTTGTTATCCTATGTGACGTAACAATGTTACCTGACCTTTATTTAGCAAAATAGTGCAAGTAAAAGAAACAAGGGACAATGATGATATATTATGGAATGTGTTTTTAGAGACGATTACTTGTGGCACGTGAATATCGAGACCGAATTTACATTAGGAAGGATATCTTGTTGAAACTTTACGAATACGGTGAAATGAATCAGAGTAGACTGATGAGTATTTGTGGATTAAACAATGTAAAACACAAGGGGATTTTGAATAGTATGGTTACTAAACAGATGATTGAACGAAGAGAAGAAGCCTGGGGAAGTAAAACTATTTTCAAATATAAAATTGCACAAAAAGGAAAAACACTTCTTGAAGAAGTCTTACAACGATACGAGGATTTATTCCCAAGGGATGATGGAGAGAAATAAAATTGGCTAAAGATAAAAAAGAAAATCGTGAAAATATTTTTGAAATACTAGATGGAATAATGTTCCAATTAAGTAAAACAAAAAAGATGTTTTTAATTATGATTTTAACAATTTTGATAATTCCGCCAGCAGCTCTACTTGTAATGTCATCTGCTACTGAACGACCATTTGAAGACCAATTAGAGCAAAGACTTCAAGATAGATTAGATAGAGGAGGAATAACTCAGGAAGAATTTGATAATATTAAAAATAAATTCGGTAATGACAAACCACGTAACTCACTACATCCACCACAGATGATAATCATTGTAATTTCTCTGGTATGGCTGGGAGTAGGAATTAGACAATGGGTTGTTCTATCCAAATGGGATAAAAAATATCAACAATTCAAGACAAACCAAAAAGAGATTGATAAAGAATTAGAAGATGATTCTGATGAATAATTAGTATTCATATCCATCGGTGTTTATTCTCATCTTCAATTTGATTTCGGGCAACAACATAGTTCATCATGTTTTCTTAGGTGAAATCAAAGACTTCGCCCCTTTCAATTCTTTCCTTGAATTTCTCTTTGAATTTTTCACGAGCTATGTCATTTTCACTGTGTAAGGTGTTTTTTGACATGGATAATAATGATAATTGCTAAATTTATTGTAGCTAGTTGTAATTCTTAAAACTTGTAAAGAAATTAACAAAAAATTGAATACATGTCCAGTATGCTTTCCAATTACTTTTTGTTTCATGTTTGGTAATAGTAGTTATGACTAGAACCGAAAGAAGACGAAATACAGTCCATCCTACACGTGATGGAAAACATAATCCAGTGTGTGTTGATCCGGACTGTAAGGATTGTTAATTTGTAGATGAATCCAAAACGATTCAGAACTTTGAAATTATTTTTTATGCATAATGTTATCTTCTTCAGATTCAGCAAATAGACTAGAAGTGATGATGTATACTTTGTTGAATGTATTTAGATAGAAATTTGTTTTAATCACTGTGTACTTCGTTTTTCTTTTTATTGAATTTGTTGTATCCTTCTTGGTTGTATCCTTCTTGGTTGTATCCTTCTTGGTTGTATCCTTCTTGGTTGTATCCTTCTTGGTTGTATCCTTCTTGGTTGTATCCTTCTTGGTTGTATCCTTCTTGGTTGTATCCTTCTTCATCGTAACCCAAGTGATCATATCCTAGTCCATCATACCCGTTACTATCATACCCGTTACTATCATACCCGTTACTATCATACCCGTTACTATCATACCCGTTACTATCATACCCGTTACTATCATACCCGTTACTATCATACCCGT
>Ga0233439_10006330_pt1 | contig 10621 bp, 6 predicted proteins | sample SI_123_September_6_FD_182713 | JGI IMG/M metagenome (GOLD analysis project Ga0233439, IMG submission 182713) | Seawater microbial communities from Saanich Inlet, British Columbia, Canada - SI_123_September2016_100_MG | ecosystem: Environmental > Aquatic > Marine > Inlet | place: Canada: British... | reverse complement strand
CAATGTGTAGATCGACTATGGTTCCACCTTCTGAAAATGAGGATAGTGATGAGGATGAGGATGAGGATGATGCGGAATATAGTGATGAGGATGATGACGATTCACTATGTATAGATTTCGAATCAAATGACATCCGAAATGATTATCAGGAATATGAAGACTATCTTTTGAGAGGATTTCGATGGATGTTTTTACAATATCCATCTGAAGAAGACGACTTTTCCATGTTTGATGGAAATAGTATGGCAATTACACCAAATTCTATGAAGCGACATACTACTCAAACAGAAGGAGAAGAAGACATTACAGAGGAAAATGATGAAGAATACGAAGAAGACGAAGAGTCCATCGAAAGTGAATGGATGGATTCAGAAAAAAAATATAAAGAAAATCTATTAAAAGTTGAAGAACTCGAAAATATTTTAAAAAAAAGAAAAGTATCTTACAATGATTTGCTTGTTACTATATTGACCACTTTTCAAGAACATGTTAAAGATAACTACTATAATGAAATGCTTTGTACAAATATAAAAACCCTTAATACTATAAAATATGGGACAAACAAAGACGCAGAAACCGATAATTACATTCCTTCTATGTTAATGCCTAGAAACTTACAGTACATGCAATCTAGACGTATGGAAGAAATTCGTCAAAGAAGAAGAGTTGACTCACCAATGACTATAGATGAAGTTATGTAGATGTAGACAGTATATTTGTGAAATATTTATTAAAATTATTTAAAAAAGAAACCTTTTTTAAGTTTTTTCACGTTTCTATATTCAAGAACAAATTTTGATTATTGTAATGATAAAATATATCAAATAGTATTACTTTTTACACTAACTTATTAGTGTCTAGTCTCTTCGGCGAACGAAGTTCGCCTCTCTCAAAAACAATTTTTTTTAAATTAGATTGTTTTTTTCTTTTCTCATTATATTATTTATTTGTTTTTTCTCTCCCCCCCCCTCAAATTAAAATATATAAATGCTATTGTTTAAATGCTATAAGATTTAATATCACATATATAATTACCTTTATCGAGCCATATATTCATGAGTATTATTAAGAGTATGACATTATGTGTACAAATGCTACTATATAAATGCTAGTATCAATAATACAATATATTTATTAAAATCCTTACATATGTAAAGCCAATATATATGTTTACTGTATATTTTATGTGACCACAATATGCGAATACTAATCTAATATAAATGCTACTCTAGGAAAAGTTCCATTTTGCTAAATGCTATATATTTGGTACAAATGGTATATAATACAGTACAAATGGTATATAATACAGTACAAATGGTATATAATACAGTACAAATGGTATATAATACAGTACAAATGGTATATAATACAGTACAAATGGTATATAATACAGTACAAATGGTATATAATATAGTACAAATGCTATATAAAAATATAATGTTAGAATATATAATTATGAACCACTATTGTGATGTATGTAATATGTCATTAAAATCAAAAATAAATTTGGATCGACACAAGAATACAAATCGTCATAAGAAACGAGCTTCTGGAAATACTATAGTATATACATGTGATTGTGGTAAGTTTTATAATCATCGTCCAAGTTTTTATAGACACAAAAAAGAATGTAACTATACCCCTTCAAATGATGTAGAAACAAACATTAGTCAAGTCCAATTATTAATAAAAGAAAACCAAGAAATGAGAGAACGACTTGACAGGAAAGACCGAGAAATGAACGAGCTTCGAAAGCAAGTTGAACTGTTCCTTCATCAAACTGGAAAAAATACCACCAATAATAATAGTACCATAAAAAATCAAACCAATATTGGTAATCAGTATATCGTCGTGAATTCATTCGGTAATGAAAATACCGAACATCTTACTGATCAAATTATATGTAAATTAATTCAACACTCTCCTTTCAAATGCGTACCTGAACTTATCAAAAAAATCCATTTTGATCCAGAACACCCGGAGAACCATAACATCAAACTTACCAACAAAAAATTAAATTATGCTGAAATAATTAAGGACAATAAATGGATTATGACGAACAAAAAAAAAGTCATTGATGATGTCATTCAAAATAGTTATAATATATTAGACAACTCGTATAGTGACAATAAAGATACCATATCTGAACGCCAACAAGAACGGTTTGATAATTTTCAGGGAAAATATGAAAACGAAGATGAAACTCTTAATCGCAATCTTAAAGAAGAAGTCGATTTGTTACTCATAAATGGCACGAATGAAGTACACAAATAATCTATTACTATATGAATATTATAGTAATAGTCTCGCCTCGCTCGACAACAAAAACTTATTTTTTTTCTTCCGTATATTTTAACGAGATGGTAGATATTAATTGAATATGTTTTATACATTTTGCTTTATTTTCACCATCCATTTTTTTTAAAGGTTCACGTAATGAACTGTCAATAACTTCCAATATTTTATCACTTTGTGGTAAATTGCTTAAATCTTGCGAATAGTCTTTTTCTAGGAAAAAATCGATGTTTCCATTATCAATGTGTTCGCTATATGGAGAGTAAATGAATTTATACCATATTTTAATCATTAATGACGGATTTGCGGTTTTCAATGTTTCTAAATAATCAATGGAGTTTTTTATTTCTGTATTTTCCGGAAATATAGATTGAATATCCTTTAAAAAATCAAAGATATGCTTATTGAATGCTTTTAGTAAAATACTAGTAGCTTTTGACATATTTCATAATACATATCTATAATCTTTATGTTGTTTTTGGCATAAATGGTGTTTGATTAAATTGCTGCATAGTACTATTTATATCGGTATTTCTCTCATTTTGAATTTTATCAACAGTAACGTCTTCAGATATTTTATTAGGCCTATAATTATCCGGAGGAGTTTCTATAGAGGGGGTATTTCCATTAGCGGGTACATAGTGATATGTTGGCCGACACCCACTGGTACCTTTAGCACTTAAGTCTTCTGGAGATGCACTGAAAAACGTAAAAGCTTCAGATTGAATATCTTTTGATCCTAATGAAAATCCCAAAGGTTCTCCGTTTCCATTTGTGGCCACTAAATTGTTATCTTGTACACTTCCTTTAAAATTTTGTATAATATCTTCTCCAGAAATACATCTATAGTTTTCTTTAATCAATAAAAGACACGGTACACTATGAACATTTGGGGGTAACAATACGCTATTGCCATTTTCTAATATAACGTGAACCTGACCAGTTTGTTGATCTATTTTTCGTCTATCCACACAAATACTGTGTAGTGACTTAATCATGTCATTTTTTACTAAAAAATCCAAAACTTTTTTAGAATGTTTACAATAATTGCTATAATACAATAAATCCATAATTTGTATTATATATTCAAAGAGTTTTTGTCATAGTAACGCATTTACTGCTTAAGATTACTAGATACGCACATGGAATGAAGAAGTCTATATGTCAAGTAACCAATAAATGTTGCTAATAGAGAATAAAGAGTTAAGAATAATTCTGTGTTGGACATTTTCTTGTTACTTAGAAGTTGCGAGGCAAACCCGAAAAGACCAAGAACAAATACGACAAACATAATCATCGTAAAAATGTAAAAAAGCATACAGTATTTTTTATCAAGAGGGCCAAAAAGATAGTTTTCAAGAGACATGGCAGAATTCATGTTTTATATAAATTATGAAGAAAAATATTATTTAGGAATGATATTTTTCCTAAATAATTACGAAATCACTTTTTATTATCCAATAGTTCCTAAACATATTGAATATAGAATCCTTGACTGAAGATAAAATACTCCATAAAACAATACTACCATAATAGAATTTATAAACACACTCGATGTACTCTTCTTAAAAACATTGTAACATAAAATAATGACCGCACCAATTAAAAATACAAAACCGAATATTGTGAGAACAAGGAAAAAGTTACAATAATAAGATTTTTCAAGGGGACCGAAAATAAAGTCGTATATATCTGTCATTATACATTATGAACTTTTTTTATTTTTATTCCTAAAGAAATACGCAAATAATGATTGTATGAAAAAGATTAAATATAGATATTATCTATATAGTATAGGATATGGAAGAGGCTACAATATGGAAAATCATTGGTAAATATTTTCAGGAAAATCCTCAAGCTTTAGTTAAACATCATGTAGATTCGTATAATGAATTTTATGGAAATGACATATTTCAACTATTTAAAGAAATGAATCCCATTAAATTGGATGTCGATTATGACAAGACTATTCAAGATTTTCGATCTAAATGTCTTATTTATATGGGAGGTAAAGAAGGCAGTAAAATATATTTCGGAAAACCAGTAATACATGACTCTGATAAAGACATCCGATATATGTACCCAAATGAATGTCGGTTGAGAGATATGACATATTCCACTACAATTCATTATGATGTAGAAATTGAATATACACGAATATTACGACCTACTGATCAACGTACAGAGTTAGATGATGATGGATATGCTATAATGAATGATCTTGAAGTTAAAGAAACGGATGAGAATGGTCAAAATTTAAAAAAAGATTATACTCCTTCAGAATATGCGAAAATGAGAGATAATACATTGAGCAATATAGAAAGTAATACACAATTTATCAAAATGCGGTTTCAAAATTTATATTTTGGACGATTCCCCATTATGGTTCAATCGAATTTATGTATTTTAAATGGTTTGCCTAGAAAAATGCGTTTTTCTTTAGGCGAATGTTTGAATGATAATGGAGGATATTTCATTATTGATGGAAATGAAAAAGTCGTCATTCCTCAAGAATCATTTGGTGATAATATGATTAATATTTATAAAGACCGTGATGAAAAGTATTTGTATTCAGCGGATATTAAATCAGTAAGTGAAAATGTATCTAAACCAGTTCGTCAATTGTCCGTTCGTATTCTTTCTCAAATAACTGAAGCTGAAAAAAATAATATTGGTGTATTTATTCCCAACGCAGGAAATCAACCAATACCACTTTTTATTGTATTTCGTGCGCTGGGAGTTTTGACCGATAAAGATATTATTTCATATTGTATGTTACAAGATCATGTACCACCTTTATTTGTTCCTTATTTAGAAGCGAGTATACATGACGCCGCTCCTATTATTACACAATATGATGCGATTCATTATATTTCTATGTTTGTAAAAGGACGATCAGTTACACGTACTATGAGAATATTGGCGGATTACTTTTTACCTCATATTGGTGAAAACAATTTTATCGAAAAGGCATATTATTTAGGATATATTGTAAATCGATTACTATCTGTAGCAACAGGACTAGAACCAGAAACCGAACGTGATAGTTACAAATATAAACGACTACAATTAATTGGACCTATGATGAAAAACTTGTTTCGTGAATATTATGCGCAACAACAAAAATATATCGAAAAATTCTTTGAACATCGTTATGAATTTGGTAAAAGTACATATTCTGATCTCAGTAAAATGATCTATCGTAAATACCAAGAAGCATTTTCAAATCGTATGGTTGAAGAAGGCTTTAGAAAAGCATTTAAAGGCCGATGGGGAGCATACGATCACACAAAAATTGTAGGTGTTGTTCAAGATATGAATCGACTCTCACATAATGGTTTTATAAGTCATTTACGTAAAACAAATTTACCAATGGATTCTAGTGTAAAATTGACCGGTCCTCGTGTTTTACATGGGTCTCAATGGGGTATAGTAGATCCTATAGATACACCAGATGGAGGCAATGTCGGATTACACAAACATTTATCGATAATGTCAAAAGTGACGAATTCCTTATCTCGTGAACCGATGATTGAATGGCTGAAAAAACATTTTTCAATTAAATTACTCACTCAATCTTTACCAATACATTTAAGAAATTTATCAAAACTCTTTGTCAATGGCTATTGGGTTGGTTGTATTGCCGACCCAAAAACAATGATCGAAACTACTAAACTATATCGTAGACAAGGATTGATCCCCCTTACTACCAGTATTTCATTTGATATTGATAGAAATACCGTATTTGTTTGCTGTGACGGAGGTCGTCTATGTCGACCCATCTTTTATTGTGATCAAAATCGACAATTTAGCTTTCAAAAATCAGAATGGAAAACTATTGAAAAACATTTAGAAAGTTCTACCGATACAGAAATTTGGAAAAAGATTATGACTGGGTTTCACGAAAAAAAAAGGAGGGATTTTGATATTTATGATGAGCACTACTACAATTGGGAAGAATTATATGCCATACCAAAAGAAGACAATATTACGAAACTGAAAGCAATTATGGAATATTTAGATACACAAGAAACAGAATCATCTTATATTGCGATGAATTTCGAAGAAGTCACTACCACCTCTACATACACACATTGTGAATTACATCCTTCAACTACATATGGGGTGATGTGTAATTTAATCAACTATTTAGAACATAATCCTTGTCCCAGAAATTCATTTTCATGTGGACAAAGCAAACAAGCATGTTCATTATACAGTACAAACTATCAAGTACGTATGGATAAAAGCGCTGTAGTTCTAAATAATGGACAAATACCTATAGTTCGGTCACGATATTTAGAATATATTAACAACGAAGAAAACCCATATGGCGAAAATGTGATGGTGGCTATTATGTGTTACACCGGATATAATGTAGAAGACGCTATCCTAATTAATGAATCCGCATTACAAAGAGGACTATTCCGAACTACATACTATACTACATATTCGGCTCATGAAGAAAAAGAAATTAAACATGATACAGTAATTAATGAAAAAACATTTGGAAAAATATCCGATTATACTGATGTAAAAGGTGTAAAACCGGATTACGACTATAGTCAATTAAATGAACATGGATTAATTAATGAAAATACTGTAATAAACGACAAAGTAGTATTGATAGGACAGACCACATTATTAGACGGTACACTCAATACACGAAAAGATAGTTCGAAAGTTCCGAAAAAAGGACAGCTAGGTATTGTAGATAAATCGTTTATTACTGAAGGGGAAGCAGGTGAACGAATTGCCAAAGTTCGAATTCGAGAAGAACGTATTCCAACATTTGGTGATAAATTTGCGTCCCGTGCTGGACAAAAAGGAACAGTTGGTATGGTGATACCAGAAGCAAATATGCCATTTACAAAAAATGGTATAAGACCAGATATTATTGTAAACCCACACGCACTACCATCTCGAATGACATTAGGACAAATGATTGAATGTATTGTTGGAAAAAGTAGTCTTATGGAAGGTGTTCTTGGAGATTGTACCGCATTTTATAATAGAGAAAATAAATTGGGAATGTTTGGGGAAGTATTGACAAAGCACGGATTTCATTCAAATGGAGATGAAATCATGTATGATGGCCAAACTGGAAAACAACTTGACGCATCCATCTTTTTCGGACCTACGTATTACATGCGATTGAAACATATGGTAAAGGATAAAATAAATTATCGTGCTCGTGGCCCTATGACGAATTTAACAAGACAACCTGTACATGGTAGAGCAAATGACGGAGGTCTTCGTATAGGAGAAATGGAACGTGACGCAGTTATTTCTCACGGATTGAATCATTTCTTACAAGAGAGTATGATGGATCGTGGTGACGCCTATAGATTAGCTATATGTAATAAAACTGGTATGATAGCGATTTATAATGAATCTAAAGATTTAATGATTAGTCCTGCGGCAGATGGCCCATTACAATACACTGGTTCAATTGAACGAGACAATGATATTGAAGTAAGACAAATTACCAAACATGGACGACAATTTAGTATGGTTCATGTACCATATTCGATGAAGTTACTTATGCAAGAATTACAAGCAATAAATGTACATATGAGAATCATTACAGATGACAATGTACAACAATTTGATCATATGGTGTCTTCCAAAAATATTGATTTATTGTTGAAACAAGAAAATGCGACTCCTCAAATGATTATAGACCAAATTAAATCTAGTTTAGAAAATAAAAATGAGACTAATTCGCTCTCCCCATATGATCCTACTCAAACGATCCCAAGAGAAATGATAGGATTATATCCAGAATTAGAGGTACAAGGATATACAGAAGAAGAAAAGGAAATATATCGATTGTTTAGTGATAAAGAAAAACGTGCTTTGAATAGCAATTATGATTTAGAAAACCGTAAAAGGGCTCTACAAGCTCGTATAAATGAAAAATTAGGAATAATAGATACAAGCAAACCTCCATCTCCCGACGAACCTCCACCAAATTATTTGTCACCAGAAGATCCAGTTGTAGGAGATGAAATGAATACTATACCACAGGAATCTCAACAATCAATAACATCTGAAGATGAAATTCAACCGATGTCACAATATGGTGGAGATGGATTTAAAGATATTGGTACAAAAGTACACTTGAATGGGGATCAAAAGATAAACCGTATTTGGACAATAATGAATGTCAATGACAATGGCACATACACAATTGACACGGAAGATTTACAATACATCGGAGTAGAAGAATCCAGAAAAATCGTGGAAGATAAAGATATTCGAATTCCAAATATTCTTGATCAACAACCTTTAGGAAAAATACAATTCCATCCCCAATTTTATGAAGAACCTATTATTTTAGACCAGCCAATGGCGGAAAGTCAACAACCACCAATAAATAATCCAACCCAACCTAGTGTTAATATTAAAATCTTCAATCAAGGAGGGTCTGATCAATCTGTAAACGAAGGAACAACATCTAATATAGTACCAGAAGTTCCGAACCAAGATATGAATACATCGCAAAGTCAACCCTTGAATATACTTTATGATAAAGAAACTCAAATGCCAATACCAATATCACCTTCTGTTCCAAAAGAAACACCTATGGATTTTAACAACAAAAATTGGATCATCAGCAAAGAAGAATAAAATTGAATCTTTTAAAATTGAATTATATAATATAATAAATAGTTATCATATAATTAAATTATAACTATGTCGGTACGAAATTATATCGCTCAGATCTACAAATCAAGAACGAACATACTTAATATATTAGAGTCTATTTATGGATACGATATTTCAGATTATGGTGGATTTAGTATAAATGAAATTGATGCGATGATTAGTAATGATCAACTAGATATGCTCTTAACACATAAAAAAAATGAAGAAGGAGAAAAAATTTTAACCACCAAAACATATATCAAGTATATTACAAAAGGAACTACATTGAATTCCGGTTTAATTAATAACATTACGGATGATTTATTCACATACAGTGATACATTGACACCAACCGATTGTTTATGTATTGTAGTAGATTCAGAACCGAATGACACTATAATGGCATACCTAAAATATTTACATGAAACTTTGAATATATTTATTGTTATACATAATTTGAAACGACTACAATTCAATATACTCGAACATAATTTAATACCAAAAGTAAGTATTATGAATGAACGTGAAATCGATGAATTAAAAACGAAATATGTTATTGAAAGCTTTTCGCAATTGCCAGAAATATCTAGGTTTGACCCACAAGCATTGGCTATATGTCTAAGACCTGGTCAAATATGTAAATTTTTACGAATTAGTCCGACGGCAATGACGTCTCCATATTATCGTATCTGTGTATAATATATAGCATCAATATATATGGTTACCAAAAAGAATCATAAAAGACAAAATAAAACATTTAGAAAAAAGAAAAATACCTCAAAGATTCCTAATGAAAAAAAAGCAAAAATGATAAAAACTTTTTTTGAAATATTGAATTCTATAAAGTTATATCATTGGAAAACGAAATCATATTCGCAACATAAGGCAACTGATGATTTACATGAAAAATTGTCTGATCAAACAGACCGTTTTGTAGAGGTTCTTATGGGAAAAAATTCCAAACGTATCCATATGGTCGAAGAAAAAATGACCCTTTATGATTTTAACGACAAGGCTTCGTTTAAAGACAAGATTTTTGAATTCCGACAATTTCTAATTGATTTAGACCAAATTTTTTACAAGAAAAAAGATAGCGATTTATTGACCATACGAGATGATATGTTAGAAAGTGTGAACCAATTTTTGTACTTGTTTACTTTGAATTGATTACTATAATATAATATAATAAATATAAATTCATTTATTGTATAATAATAAGACAAATGATATTTATTAGCCCACCCTTTGGTAATTATTTATCGTTTCCAAATATGGTTCGTATTTACGGCAGTTTTACATTAGAACCTAGAGATGGATTATGGTATCAAGTATTGAAAACATTGCGCTATTTTCGCAAATATAAAGGTTGGGTAAACAAAATCGGATTACGAAACAAAGGAATCGAATGGGCTCTACAAAATGTACCTAGCAACCATATTATATCCATAGCAATCATAAATGAAAAAGAAATTAAATCATTGATTGAAAAAATACCAGAAGAACGAAATATTGAAATTAATGTAAGCTGTCCGAATGTGGATAAAAGTGGCAATATGACGAAAATAGACGGTTTTATAAATAACAAGCGTAAATGGTGTATTGTGAAATTGCCCCCAAATGTGTCAAATAACCAAATAGATGAATATTACAATCAAGGATTTAGACAGTTTCATTG
>Ga0233439_10006328_pt1 | contig 10622 bp, 9 predicted proteins | sample SI_123_September_6_FD_182713 | JGI IMG/M metagenome (GOLD analysis project Ga0233439, IMG submission 182713) | Seawater microbial communities from Saanich Inlet, British Columbia, Canada - SI_123_September2016_100_MG | ecosystem: Environmental > Aquatic > Marine > Inlet | place: Canada: British... | reverse complement strand
TGGAGCAGGGCTTGTTACAAGAAGAGCGATGGAAGTTGCATCAAATGCAGGTTTAGAATTTGCAACAGATCCAACCTCTGCTGATGCTTCATGCATAGGTGGAAATGTCGCGATGAACGCGGGTGGTAAAAAAGCAGTGCTTTGGGGAACGGCTTTAGATAACCTTGCCTCTTGGAAGATGGTTGATCCTAATGGAGATTGGGTCGAAATTGAAAGGTTAGCTCACAACTTAGGTAAAGTTCATGATACTGAAACAGTTAAATTTCAGATAACCAAATTTGATGAAAATGGTATCAACCCAAAACAAAACCCTGAAATTCTTGAAATATCTGGCGCTAATTTTAGAAAAGCTGGATTAGGTAAGGATGTCACCGATAAGTTTTTAAGTGGGCTACCAGGTGTTCAAAAAGAAGGATGTGACGGCTTAATAACCTCAGCAAGATTTATTCTCCACAAAATGCCTGAACATATCAGAACAGTCTGCCTAGAATTTTTTGGAAGTGTCAGTGATGCAGTTCCCTCTATTGTTCAAATTACAGAATATTTAAAAGAATTTGATAGCGTTTCCCTTGCTGGCCTTGAGCACTTGGATGAGAGGTACATAAGAGCTGTTGGTTATTCTACGAAAGCAACAAGATCAGAGAGACCCAAGATGGTATTAATTGCAGATATTGCTTCAAATGATGAAGATGAGGTTGGTTCAGTTGCCTCAAAAGTTGTCCAAATTGCAAATATAAAAAATGGAGAGGGCTTTATAGCAGTTTCAGCAGAAGCCAGAAAGAGGTTTTGGCTAGATAGGGCTAGAACAGCGGCAATTGCGAAACATACAAATGCTTTTAAAATAAATGAAGATGTTGTTATTCCGCTGCCTAATCTTGGCAGGTATGCCAATGAAATTGAAAAAATTAATATCGAACAATCTATTTCTAATAAATTAAAATTAATTACTGAGTTAGAAGCATTATTTAATTTTAATTTTTTAAGCAATTTTAAAAATGATTTGGATGAAGGCGTTATTGAAGAAAAGAAACATATCGCACTAAGACATCTTGATTCTGTTAAAAATAAATGGGTAAGCTATTTGGATGGGTTGCAAACGACTTCAAAAGATTATCCAGAATTATCTGAGTTCATTGGCGATAATACAATTTTTGACCTAATACAATCTCATAAACTAATAATCTCCTGGAAGAGTGAATTAAAAAAACCTTTAGAAGATATATTTAATGGGAGAGAATATGCTGATATTAGAGAAGTTATCAATAAAAAGCATCAAGACATCTTGAAATCAAGGCTATTTGTGGCGCTTCATATGCATGCGGGTGACGGCAATATCCATACAAATATTCCTGTAAATTCAGATAATTATGAAATGATGCAAGAGGCTCAAAAAATTGTTGCCCGTGTCATGAACCTAGCTAAAAGTTTAGATGGCGTTATTTCTGGAGAGCATGGCATTGGAATTACAAAGATGGAATTCTTAGAACCATCTGCAATAAATACCTTTGCTGAATATAAGAACAAGGTGGATCCTAATGGAAACTTTAATAGAGGTAAGTTGTTACCTGGCTCAGGGTTGATGAATGCTTATACACCGAGCTTTGGCTTATTAGAGCAGGAATCAATTATCATGAATCAGTCAACTATTGGCTCTATCGCAGATTCAGTGAGTGATTGCCTGAGGTGTGGAAAATGTAAGCCGGTATGTGCCACTCATGTGCCAAGAGCTAATTTGCTTTACAGCCCTAGAAATAAGATTTTGGCCACATCATTGCTTGTCGAAGCTTTTTTATATGAAGAGCAAACTAGAAGAGGCATTTCAATTAAACATTTTGATGAATTTAACGATGTCGCAGATCACTGCACAGTTTGCCACAAATGTTTAACTCCGTGTCCCGTTGATATTGATTACGGTGAAGTCTCAATTACAATGAGAAATTTTTTAAGAGAACAGGGCAAAAAGCGCTTTAATCTTGGAAACTCAATTGCAATTACCTATCTAAATTTAAAGGACCCATTAACAATCAAACTAATGAGAAAGGTGATGATTGATTACGGCTATAAAATTCAACGATGGGGGCATAAGGTTTTAAAGAAATTAAAATTAACAAATTTTTCTAAAATATCACCAGCTGCAACCGTTAAAAAAGCAGACGTAATTACACAAACTATTCATTTTTTGAATAGGCCAATGCCTAAAAATATGCCAACAAAAACATCTAGAGGGTTATTAGGTATTGAGGATGATAAAGTAGTCCCTATAATCAGAAATATTAGTAAAACGAATGATGAATCTGAGGCTGTCTTTTATTTTCCCGGCTGCGGCTCTGAAAGATTATTTTCTCAAGTAGGCCTTGCAACTCAAGCGATGTTATTTGAAGTTGGAGCGGTCACAGTATTGCCGCCTGGATACCTTTGTTGTGGCTATCCTCAAACTTCATCAGGTGATGAAGTAAAAGGGCAGGAGATTACATCAGACAATCAAGTTCAGTTCCACAGGGTCGCAAATACCTTAAATTACTTAGATATCAAAACGGTAATTGTGTCTTGCGGTACCTGTATGGATCAATTACAAAAATATGAATTTGAGAAAATATTCCCTGGATGTCGCCTTTTAGATATTCATGAGTACCTGATGGAAAAAAATATTAAGATGGATGGAGTTTCGGGTCAACAATATATGTATCATGATCCATGTCATAGCCCAATGAAAACATATGAGCCTACAAAGGTGACAAGCACACTAATGAATCAATCTGTGCCTTTGAATGACAAATGCTGTGGTGAGTCTGGAACATTTGCAGCCACCAGACCAGATATAGCCTCACAGGTGAAATTAAGAAAACAAGAAGAAATTCAAAAAGGAATTTCTGAGTTGCCTGTTATTGCAACGAAGGATCAAAAACCAGTTAAGATTTTAACGTCTTGTCCATCATGTCTTCAGGGACTTCAAAGGTATGGAGATGATACTGAAACAACTGCTGATTACATTGTTGTTGAATTAGCCAAACATAACTTGGGGGAAAGTTGGCTTGAGGACTATGTTGAAAAGGCAACAAAAGGTGGAATCGAAAAAATATTATTATAGAAAAGGTAATAATATATTCAATGTCGTGCCTTGAACGGCTCTTGTTATGTACCGCTCTTTTTTTTCAGATAATACGTAAGCAAAATAATCCGTTCTACCAATAATTTTTCCAAACTCTCTTTCAAATGATAGGTTTTGAGAATCATCATTAATTTCATTTGTAACAAGGAATAGCTCTCCATTTTTTTTTCTTTTTGACGATAGTCGCCAAACAATCACTTCAACATTTCGAGCGGCGTTGTAAATAAGCTGTGGGTCGAGTGAATCAAACATATCAAATTCTTTTTGATTGTCATGGGCCGTTATTAGCATAGTGTATAAACCGGTAATAAGTGACAGCACTCTGTCACCTTTGAAATTCTCATCAAACACTTGATCAAGTGCTTGAATTCCTTGGGCATCGTTAATTTCCTTAAATTTCCAATCATGTTGGTTTGTAAATAGCCAGTTGACTGTAACTTCAGGGCTATCTGATGTGGTTTTTCTAAGCTCTGCGGGGTTTTTTTTATAAAACTTTAGCGCAAGAATTCTTAAACTTTCGGTATTCTCTTTAATTTCATAATCAGCCATCCTATCAAAATCTGTCTTTGTAAGCTGATTGAAAGAGCCTTTGTCATATTGCGTAGAATCCTTCCTTTCTAATGAAGAATTACAACCGATTAAAAATAAAGAGAGTATTAAAAAAAATCTTCTCATGAAGGTTTTATGATTCTATCTTTAGGGAATATTAGCTTAAAGGTACTCCCATTATTTAATTCACTTGATATTTCTAATTGGCCCTGATGTTGCAACATAATATTCTTAACGATTGATAATCCAAGCCCTGTGCCCCCGGAAGATCTACTTCTATCCTCATCTACTCGATAAAAACGCTCGGTGATCCTGTTAATTTTATTTTTTGGGATACCTACACCACTATCTGTTACTTCCATAATTGGTAAGTTATTTATAAGGTGCCAAGTAATTAGAATATTACCTTTCTCAGGTGTATAGCGGACAGCATTACTAATTAGATTAGTGAATGCACTTTGTATTTCACTTTTTGATCCATAAATATTTAATTCATTATCAATTTCAAATTTAATTTTCTGTTTCTTTTTGTTTATTTTGGTTGTAGATACCTTGATATTTTCAAACAATCTTTTGACAGAAATTTTTTCCGACCTATTCTTATTTAGGCTCGCTTCAATATTTGAAAGTAGTAATAAATCATTTATTAGATCTTTCATCCTATTTGCCTGATCACTCATGAGCGCAAATATTTCTTTTGTATCTTTAGAAAGATTATTTTTTGGCTGGTCTAGTGTCTCAATAAATCCTGTTATCACGGTGAGTGGTGTTTTTAATTCATGGGTAAAATTAGACACAAATTCTTTTCTAACCAATTCATTTTTAAGCATTGCTGATATATCTCTCGCTGTAAGTAGTTTTTGATATCTTCCAAATGGAATTATTTTTACTTCGATATGATTAATATAGTTTTCAGTATCAATTTGAAGGGGGGTTTCATAATTCTCCCCATCGAGATATTTTTTAAACTCTGAATTTCTAAAAATATGATGAATAGGTTTATTTAAGTCTTTTTTTGGGTGTATGCCAAACATTAGCTGAGCTCTTTTGTTGCACCAAATAATTTCGTTTGAATCATTTAATGAAACAACACCATCTAAGAGTGCGTCTGCTGCCTGGACAAACTGTTCCATGGCAGTAGTGAGATCTTTTTTTGATTTGGTATCGAATCTGTAGTTTTTGTAAATCTTTGAAAATATGTCTTGCCAAATACCCTTACCATCAGGAATTTCTGAAGCTCTGGGTTTATCTAGCCATTTCGATAATTCATTTAACCAAAAGATATGTGATATGAGATAGATAATTAAACTAATAATGAAAAAAATAACTGCTACATCGAAGCCAAATAATTTTGAAACAACAATGCTTAATAGAAAGATGAGAGAAATAAATATGAAGGTTCGGAGTCTAATATCTTGCAAGGCAATTATTCTTTAATGTTAAAAATTAAATTCATTATAACTTTATATTTTTTATCAGAGATGTTTTTCAGAAACGCTATAACCTTCACCCCGTATTGTTCTGATAATCTTATCATAGCCATCATTTGCAAGGCATGCACGGATTCTTTTGATATGAACATCAACTGTTCTATCATCAATTTCAGATTTATTTCCCCAGACTCGATCCATAATTTGATTTCTACTAAAAACTTTATTTAAATTTTTTATAAATAAGTGAAGTATTTTAAATTCAGTTGGTCCAATTTTAATTAGCTTGCCTTTGATAGTTAATTGATGTTGAAGGGGGTCTAAAGAAAGATCTAAAATATTTACTGGTTCATCAGTTAACTCAGGAGAGCTTCTTCGAAGCAGAGCATTGATTCTTGCGATAAGTTCCTTTGGGCTGAAGGGTTTGGTGAGATAATCATCAATTCCAGAGTTGAAACCCATAATTTTATTATCTTCCTCACTTTTAGCAGTTAACATGATAATTGGAATTTTTTTTGTATCAGAATTAGCACGCAGTCTTTTTGCAAAAGTAATACCATCCATACCGGGCAACATCCAATCTAAGACTATTAAATCTGGTAACGTATTTTTGACTAGGCTGTCGGCAATTTCTGCACTGATTGCTCTTAGGGGATTAAAACCTGATTGATGAAGATTTAGAGCGATTAATTCTAAAATTGCATTTTCATCTTCAACGATTAGTATATTAGCTGCCATTGTTTTATATTATGACATTAATATGTCATATTTATGACATTAATTAAGTATATTTTTTTTACATCCTGATTAATTTTTTTCATGTAGTATTGTTAAAAAACTAATAATAAATAAAATTTCTAGGACATCTTTTTATGTTTGATTCTCTTGCAAAAAACAAAATTGTCGCTGATAAATCTTTTAATAGATGGATGGTGCCTCCTGCAGCCTTAATGATTCACTTATCCATTGGAATGATTTACGGATTTAGTATTTTTTGGCCTGAACTGACAAAATTGGTAGGTACTGAATGTGGTCCCGACGTAAGCTTCTTTGAACGCATTTTTATTACTTCGTGTGATTGGATGCGAAGTGATGTTGTCTGGACTTTCGCTATTGCGATTGTTTTTTTAGGACTTGCAGCGGCTCTATTTGGACATTGGTTAGAAAAAGCTGGACCAAGAAAGGCAGGCGTAGCTGCTGCTATATTTTGGGGTGGAGGTCTTATGGTGACATCCTTAGGAGTATCACTTCATCAGTTATGGCTTATTTGGTTGGGTGCTGGTGTAATAGGAGGTATAGGATTGGGTCTTGGTTATATTTCACCTGTCTCAACTTTGATTAAATGGTTTCCTGATCGAAGAGGCTTAGCGACTGGAATGGCGATCATGGGATTTGGAGGTGGCGCTATGATTGGTATGCCATTAGGAGATTATCTAATCAAAGCGAATGGAGTGGGAGAAACTTTTTTCATTATGGGTCTAATATATCTTATTGCGATGACTATCGGTGCATTTGGATATCGCGTTCCTGCAGAGGGGTGGAAGCCAGAAGGGTGGAATCCGGTTGCAAAAAAAACAAACAATATGATTTCTTCAAGCCATGTCCATGTTAGCAATGCTCATAAAACTCCTCAATTTTGGTTGTTATGGGGAGTCCTATGCTTAAATGTTTCCGCGGGTATTGGTGTATTGTCTGTGGCAAAGCCAATGTTTCAAGAGATTGCAGCAAGTAGTTTTGATCCCCTTATCATAGGTGCAATTGCGACTGGTTTTGGCGCATTGCTATCATTAGCTAATATTATTGGAAGAATTTTTTGGGCATCATCATCTGATTTTCTTGGCAGGAAGCTAACTTATGCAATATTTTTTAGTCTAGGGACAGCGCTATATTTGGCGGCTCCATGGGCAGGTATAAATCAATATATAGCTACTTTTGTTCTCATTACCCTGGTTATTCTTACAATGTATGGAGGAGGCTTTGCAACGATTCCCGCTTATCTAGCGGATATTTTTGGAACACAACATGTTGGAGCAATTCATGGAAGATTGTTAACAGCATGGTCGTTGGCAGGAATTGTAGGACCAATGCTTATTTCTTACCTAAGAGAGTATCAATTAAGCATGGGTATTCCAACAGACCAAGCTTATAACTCAAGCTTTAAAATTCTGGCATTGCTTTTAGTTGCAGGCTTTATTTTGAATTTATTAGTTAAGCCAGTAAATAAAAAGTTTGGTATGACACCAGCAGAATTAAAAGCTGAACAAGGTGCACTTAAAGGAGCTCAAACCAATTCATCAGTGGTTGCATCTGTTACAAATACTTCAATGCAAAAGATTCTACTGCCTCTTGCGTGGATTGTAGTTGGAGTACCTATAACTTTAGGAATTCTTAATGCCCTACAAAAAGGTATAATCATCTTTCTTTAAACTAAGGATTAAATGTTGAGCAAGAAAGATATTAAAAGCTTAAATGTAGGAATTGTTTATTCTCGCTTTAATGAGCCTGTTGTAAAAGAGTTGCTGAATTCCTGTGTCGACCAGTTAATTCTTGAGGGTATTGATGAAAATCATATCTTGAAAAAAGAGGTCCCAGGCGCACTTGAAATTCCAATGATAATAAATGCTTATGCAACAAAAAAAAAGTTTGATGTACTCATCGGTGTTGGAGCCGTAATTCGGGGAGAAACATATCACTTTGAGGTAGTATCCGATCAATCAGCTAACGGTCTTATGCAAGTTCAATTAAGGCATAACATCCCGGTAATTAATGCAATTATCACTACAAACTCTGGCGAGGAAGCTTTTGCGAGAACCAAAATAAAAGGTAAAGAAGCTGCTGCCGGCGCTATTGAAATGGCTTTATTAGTAAGTGATATATGACTTTAAAACCAAAAGTACAGTCAAGAAAAAAAAAGATCAACAATAGGCGTAAGTCACGTGAATTGGTCATGAAAAGTGTTTATCGTGGCCTCGTAAATCAAATTGATATCACTCAAATAAAAAAAGATATTCAAGATGACCCAGACTTTATTCGAGCAGATCAAGATTTGTATGAAGAAATATTATCTGGAGTCTTTAAAAATATTGACTCTTTAAAGCAAGAAATTGAATCATATATTGATAGAAGTTATGAGGAACTAAGTCCAATTGAGTTATCAATTATATATTTCTCATTATATGAACTTAAGTATTCTATGTCCGTACCATATAAAGTGGTAATAAATGAAGCGGTTGAAATTGCAAAAACCTATGGTGGGGCGGATGGCTATAAATATATTAATGGAATACTTAATCAAGCTGCCAAAGCAAATAGAGTTAATGAAGTAAAGAGAGCTTAAACCTTCATATTTTTTAATTTTCCCCTATCCCAAAGTAAAAAGCTTCCTGATTCGTGCCAATCACTCAGAACCACTCTCTTTGCTTCAAGCCCGTTAATGTTATAGCTATGAATTTTTGGTCGGTGTGTATGTCCGTGGATCATAATGGGAGGATTATTAAATTCATTAAATAATTTTTTTACGGCAAGTTCATTAACATCCATGATATCTTTATTTTTAGAACTTTTATCATAGTTGCTTTTCTTCCTAGCAAAGTTAAATATCAAATCCTTTAAATATTTTGGAAACAATAAAAAACCCTTTTTACTAATCCAAGATCTTGAAAATTTTCTAAACCTTTGGTATCTCTTGTCATCTGTACATAAAGTATCCCCGTGAAGGATAATTGCTTTTTCTTTACCAAGCTTAATAAGTTGGTGATCTGGAAGAATGGTGATGTTTGTTTCTTTAGCAAATTTTTTACCAACTAAGTAATCTCGATTCCCACAAATAAAAAATATTTTTGATTTATTGGATACTTGTTTCAATAAATCAATAACCTTTTTAAATTGATTAGTATCATCACCTGGCCACCAGTCAAACAAGTCACCTAGAATAAAAATATTTGGATAATTTTTGGCGTAGTTATTTATGAAAGAAACAAAGTAGGCTATATCTTTTTTGGACGAGTCATCAAGATGAATGTCTGAAAAAAATATAGCGCTATCTTTTATATGAATCAGGCGGAAGCTTCCTCTATTATGATATGTTCATTAGGAACGTCTTGATGACCATTTGTAGAACCGGTTGATACCTTTGCAATTTTATCTACAACATCCTGTCCCTCAACAACCTTACCAAAAACGCAGTACCCAGCACCATCTTGGCCAGGAAAATCTAAGAAATTATTATTATTTACATTAATAAAAAATTGCGATGAGGCTGAGTCTGGATCCTGTGTTCTTGCCATTGCGATACTATACTTTTCATTTTTAAGTCCATTATCGGCTTCATTTTTAATAGGCGCGTCAGTCTGCTTTTGTGACATTTCCTTTGTGAATCCACCACCTTGAATCATAAAGCCATCTATGACACGATGAAATATGGTGTCATTAAAAAAGCCTTTACTAACATAGCTTTCAAAGTTCTTAACGGTTATCGGGGCTGCCTTTTCATTAAGCTCCAACACGAGTGATCCAAAGTTTGTTTTTATAGTGACGTTACTCATAAATTATTTGACCTTTATAGAATTAATTTTAACTGTTTTGATAGGAACATCACCCATCCCACTTTTGACTCTTGTTTTTAATTTACCGATCTTGTCGACAACATCTTGACCTTCAATAACTTTACCAAAAACACAGTAACCAGGATTACTTTGTCCTGTGTAATCTAAAAAATCATTATTTTTAACATTTATAAAGAATTGAGAGGTTGCAGAATCCGGTATTGAAGTTCTTGCCATAGCAATGGTGTACTTTTTATTTTTAAGGCCGTTATCAGATTCAATTTTGATTGGCGCATCAGTTTGTTTTTGTGACATATCCTTTGTGAATCCACCACCTTGAATCATAAAGCCATCTATGACACGATGAAATATGGTGTCATTATAAAAACCTTTATTAACATAACTCTCAAAGTTTTTGACAGTGATGGGTGCTTTGTCAGGGTATGTTTCTATAACAATATTTCCTTTGGAAGTATTTATGAGAAATTGAACATTTTTTTCTGCGAAAATACTTATGCTTACAAAAGATAATAAAAAAATAGTAAAAAGTTTTAAAGTGTATTTCAAAATATAACTCCAATTGTATTTGTAGGTTAACGTAATTAGCATAAATTCTGCGTGTTATAATTTTTGCAATAATTAATGCGAAATCTATCATATATTAATTTCGTCTACCAATAAAGGAGAGCCCTTCAAAGTTTATTTATTATGCTTTCAATCTACAACACCTTAAATAATAAAAAAGAGATTTTTAAATCTATTGAGCCTAGTAAAGTCAAGATGTATGTCTGTGGAATGACTGTTTACGATTTCTGCCATATTGGCCATGCGCGCGTCCTAATTGTATTTGACATGATCACAAGGTGGTTAAGAGAAAGTGGGTATGAGGTGACCTATGTAAGAAACATTACAGACATTGATGACAAAATCATAAAAAAAGCGATTGTTGATAATGTTGACTATAAAGTCGTAACAGAAAATTTTATCAAA
>Ga0233439_10006324_pt1 | contig 10626 bp, 7 predicted proteins | sample SI_123_September_6_FD_182713 | JGI IMG/M metagenome (GOLD analysis project Ga0233439, IMG submission 182713) | Seawater microbial communities from Saanich Inlet, British Columbia, Canada - SI_123_September2016_100_MG | ecosystem: Environmental > Aquatic > Marine > Inlet | place: Canada: British... | reverse complement strand
CGGATTTCCCATCACCATGAAAAAAAATACCAATCCCGATCCCCTGCCTCTTGACGAATTGGGGCCTCGCACCGGGGATGAAACCCCCCACGAATTGCTCTATCGCGCCTATTTGTTGGGCTGGGTTCATTTCGGCACCAAATTGGCCGTCCTGAACAGGCCGGGGTCTCCGGTGTTTAATGCCTATGAAAACTGGGGCCCAGTAGGGCTGGTGGTGTTTTTGTCTTTGTACACGATTCTGACATCGGGCATGGCGGCAGGGTTTTCATTGTTGGCGGCGGGCTTGTTCGCATGTTTGTTGATCCTGCCGAAATGGGTTTTGAAAAAGCTGCGTGTTCGGGTTCTGGAGATGTCATTTGGTTCTGAACAGGGCTGGCGAGATTTATGGCGGGGCGGCGGCATTTCTATGCGCATCGCACCCAAAAGTCTGGAAGAAGCCGATAAGGTGGCAATCTGTGACAGCCCTGATGGGGATTGGGAGGCATTCGCCCGCGAACATCTCAACCGGCCAGACAACGAACACCCTTAAGCTAAAATCAGTCTGGCTTTACGGCGTTTAAGACATCCATCACCGTTTCCCCAATCCGGTCAAGATCAACGTCTCTGGCCAATCGATGGTCTGCGTCCGGGATCAAGGTGGCCTTGATGTCGGCTGGCGCCATCTGGCCCGCCTGAAGTTGGGCTAAAAGCGTCAGGGATCGTTGCCATGGGACATCGGTATCGTTGTAGCCATGAAGCAGGTGCACTGGACACTCAAGTTTGATGGGGGCCGTTAAAAGAAGGTGTCGTCGGCCGTCTTCAACCAAATCGCGAGTAAAAGCGTAGGGTTGATCACCATAATCAGACGGTTGATAGACTACGCCATCGCGCATCATGGTTTCGCGTTGCTTTGGGGTTAATTCATTGTGGACCAGATCTTCGGTGAAATCCGGTGCTGCGGCCAGCCCGACCAGACCGCAAATGTGTTCGGGGCGTTGAAGGGTTGCCAACAGTGCCAGCCACCCGCCCATGGAAGAACCGATTAACAGTTGTGGCCCGGATGTCAGATGATCCAGAACATGCAAAACATCTTCCAGCCAGCTTCCAATGGTGCCGTCTTCAAAATTGCCCCCAGACTGGCCGTGGCCAGAATAGTCAAACCGCAAAAAGGCAAAGCCTTTGGATTTTGCAAAATTTTCAAGCCATATCGCCTTGGTGCCGGTCATGTCCGACATGAAGCCGCCAAGGAACACCAGTCCCGGTGCATCTTGTGTGCTTTTTGCTCCGGTCGCCCCGGTCGCACCGGGGGTTTGTGCATAGGCGATGGACGGCCCATGCTCGCGTGCTAATATCTTGATGTTTTCTTGATTTTCTTGCATTTCTACCCTGTCATCAGCGATAACCGGGACTCTATGGCTAAACCCACAAAAACAGACCTACCCCCGGCATCCAGTCCGGAATCTAGCACCGAAACACCGGCCTCGGAAACCCGTGCGCCTGTGGTACTGCAAGTTCTCCCGCGTCTGGAGGCGGGCGGGGTAGAGCGCGGCACCATTGATGTTGCCATTGCATTGAAAAAAGCGGGCTGGGGTGCGGTGATTGTATCGGCAGGCGGTGCCATGGCGCGAGAGCTGGAACGCCACGATATTCCCCATGTTACCTTGCCGGTCCATTCCAAGAACCCCATGGTTATGTTCAGAAACATTGGTCGGTTGCAGCGTGTCATCAAAGAGTATGGCGCCAATATCATCCATGCCCGATCCCGCGCCCCGGCCTGGACTGCGGAATTGGCTGCCAAAAAGGCGGGCATTCATTTTATCACCACCTTTCACGGCACCTATGGTGCCAATGGCGTGGCAAAGCGGTTGTACAATGCTGTGATGACCCGGGGAGAGCGGGTCATTGCCATTTCAGAATTTATTGCCCGCCACATTCAGGATCATTATCGGCTTGGCCGTGAATATATCCGCATGATTCATCGCGGCGTTGATGTTGGCCTGTTTAATCCTGAAAATGTGACCCAGGAACGGATGATCCAGCTTTCCACGCGTTGGCAATTGCCAGATGACCGCCAGGTGATCTTGATGCCGGGAAGGTTCGCCCGCTGGAAGGGTCATGAAATTGTGATCGAAGCACTGGCCCGCCTTGGCAGACGCGATGTGCTGTGTGTCATGGTGGGGGTTGATACGGCCAGCAAGGATTATACCGCGACGCTGGAAAATTCGGCCCGTGCCCATGGGGTCGAAGACCTGTTGCGGTTTGTTGATTATTCCCGTGATCTGCCTGCGGCTTATATGTTGTCCGATGTTGTGGTGTCGGCGGCATCGAAACCCGAAGCGTTTGGCCGTGTTCTGGCTGAGGCACTTGCCATGGGCAGGCCCGTGGTTGGCCCGGCCCATGGGGGCGCGCTGGAAATTGTGAACGACAAAAAAACCGGCTGGCTGTACACGCCGGGAAATTCCGAAGCCCTTGCAGGTGCGCTGCATGCGGCCCTTTCATTGAATGCCGGCGCACGCCATCGTCTGGCCACAGAAGCGATGAATACAATCCGGGAAAATTTTACCAACGATAGAATGTGTGCGCAGACCCTGGGCGTCTATAGCGAATTGCTATGGGATGAAGATGCCCCGGAAGGCACGGTTGTCTGAGCAAAATTATGGAACGGATACTGATTATTAAGCTAGGGGCGCTCGGAGATTTTATCCTGAGCTACCGTGCCATGACGGCGATCCGATCCCATCATAAGCACGCGCACCTGAGCGTGTTGACCATCCCCTCACTTGCACCGATGGCCAAGGCTTTTGGTTTGTTCGATGATGTCTGGTGCGATGACCGGCCCGGAATTTTTCAGGTTTCTCAGTTCCGCGCGCTTCAAAAAAGGCTTCTGGGTGGGCAGTTTGATCGCATTTATGATCTTCAGACAGCGGATAGGACCGGGTTTTATTTCCGTCTTTTAGGCTGGCCTTTTGCAAGACTCCGCCCTGAATGGTCGGGCATTGTGCGGGGGTGTTCCCACCGTCATGATCGTGCGGACCGCACCACAAAACACACGCTGGAACGCCAAGCGGATCAATTGGCAATCGCTGGTATTCCCATCGAAGATTATCCCCCGTTGGATTTTTCATGGGTTAAGGCGGATGTTTCCAGACATCATCTTGTTGAAAACAAAACGCCTTATGTGCTTTTGGTTCCGGGGGGATCAAAGGATCATCCGCAAAAGCGCTGGCCTGCCGGTAACTACGCGGCGCTGGCGGTGCAACTGGAAGCCGATGGCTTCCGGCCTGTGGTGATTGGCACGTCGAACGAAGCAGACGCCTGCGCTGAAATTGCCAATGCTTGTGACAATGCCCTTAACCTGTGTGGGGATTCCCCCATTATGGAGGTTATGGCGTTGGCCCGGGATGCGGCAGGGGCGGTTGGCAATGATACCGGCCCAATGCATCTGATCGCACCAATGGGCTGTCCGTGTTTGGTTTTGTATTCTGGCACGTCAAACCCTGAAATGAACCGGCCCAGAGGCCCCAATGAAGGGCCGGGCCGAATTCCGGGGAATGAAAGCCCAGGGGAAACGGTAAGCGCGCTTCGTGCCGATCCTTTGTCTGATCTATCGGTGGATGTGGTCCGCGACACAATGGTGTTGCGTTAAGGGGCCTTTAACCGAGAACGACGACAAACAAGTAAGTATTTTGTCATGCTTGACAGAACCGTTAACCAAAGTACTCTCGCCCGAAAATAACCCAGACGGATTATGAGACCCTATGACTGACATCACCATCACACTTCCAGACGGATCGACCAGGGATCTGGCACAAGGATCATCGGGCGCGGTTTTGGCCGCCGATATCGGACCGGGCCTTGCCAAGGCGGCCTTGGCTGTTCGGGTGGATGGCGCCTTGTGGGATCTTTCCAGACCCTTTGATGGCGATTGCACGGTGGAAATTGTCACGGCAAAAAGCGATGACGCCCTGGACCTGCTGCGCCACGATGCGGCCCATGTGATGGCCGAAGCGGTGAAGGAACTGTATCCCGATGTTCAGGTCACCATCGGGCCTGCAATCGAAAACGGCTTTTATTATGATTTTTCCCGCGCCGATCCTTTCACACCCGATGATCTGGAAAAGATAGAGGCGCGCATGGCCGATATCGTCAAGCGCGACGAGGTGATTTCCCGCGAAGTGATGGACCGCAATGAAGCCATCGAGTTTTTCAAGAATGCGGGCGAACATTACAAGGCAGAAATCATTGAGGGCCTGCCACTAGAAGAAGACGTCACCCTTTATCGCCAAGGTGATTTTGTCGATCTTTGCCGGGGGCCACATCTGCCATCAACGGGTAAGCTGGGCCAGGCATTCAAGCTGATGAAACTGGCTGGTGCCTATTGGCGCGGCGATTCGAACAATGAAATGCTGCAACGGATTTATGGCACTGCCTGGGGCGATAAAAAAGCGCTGGATGCTTATCTGCATCGTCTGGAAGAGGCAGAACGCCGGGATCACCGCCGCCTTGGCCGTTCCATGGGCCTGTTCCACATGCAAGAAGAAGCCATGGGGTCTATTTTCTGGCACCCCAAAGGTTGGCAACTGTATCGCACCGTGGAAAGCTATATTCGCGAACGCCTTGAAGCCGAAAATTATGTTGAGGTTAAAACCCCAACCTTGGTGGATCGGGGATTGTGGGAAGCATCGGGGCATTGGGAAAAATTTCGCGAACATATGTTTACGGCGGAATCTGAAGAACGTGTTCTGGCCCTAAAGCCCATGAATTGTCCCTGCCATGTTCAGATTTTTCGCCAAGGCATCAAAAGCTATCGCGACCTGCCCTTGCGCATGGCCGAATTTGGATCGTGTCATCGCAATGAACCCTCCGGTGCCTTGCACGGGTTGATGCGGGTGCGTGCCTTTACCCAGGATGATGCCCATATTTTTTGTACCGAAGATCAGATCACATCGGAAACCAAATCTTTCTGTGATTTGCTGCTGAGCGTTTATCGCGATTTTGGCTTCACCGACGTGGTGGTGAAATTTTCAGACCGTCCCGAAGTCCGTGCCGGCGAAGATTCCGTCTGGGACAAGGCCGAAGGCGCCCTTCGCGAAGCGGTGGATGCAGCAGGCCTTGAAACGACCCTGAACGCAGGGGAGGGTGCTTTTTACGGACCAAAGCTTGAATTTGTGCTCCGCGATGCCATTGGCCGCGATTGGCAATGCGGCACCTTGCAGGTGGATTTCGTGTTGCCAGAACGATTGGATGCGTCATATGTGGGCGAAGACGGTGCGCGTCACCGCCCGGTTATGCTGCATCGGGCCATTTTGGGTTCTCTGGAGCGGTTTATTGGCATTTTAATCGAAGAACATGCAGGCGCCTTTCCGTTGTGGCTGGCACCGGTTCAAGTGGCCATTGCCACTATCACATCGGATGGCGATGACTATGCCCTAGAGGTCTTTGACACGCTGTCAAAGGCTGGCATGCGCTGTTTTCTTGATGTTTCCAATGAAAAAATTGGCTACAAAGTCCGGGAACATTCCCATGCCAAGGTACCTGTCATCCTTGCGATTGGGAAGCGAGAGGCCGAAAACCGCACTGTGGCGGTCCGCAGGCTGGGATCCAAGGCTCAAGAAGTGCTTGCGCTTGACGACGCCCGCGATACACTGCGCGACGAGGCCAAAGCCCCTGTTATAGAAACTGCTGGCAGGTAATCATCCGTTCATATCTATAAACGAAACTTGTGGATTGTCGGAATTGATAAAACCGGCAATTCAGGCGGCTTTTTGTGGGCGCAAGCCTAACGTAATTAACAACTGTTGGAGCACGATCCATAGCCAGACCATCCTTTTCAGGGCCCCCCCAACGCGGCGGGCCCCGTGTAAACGAAAATATTGTTTCTGATAACGTGCGCGTTGTTGGTGAAGACGGCGAAATGCTTGGCGTCATGGCCATCAATGACGCCTTGGACCGGGCCGCAGATGTGGGCCTTGATCTGGTGGAAATTTCCCCCAACGCTGATCCGCCCGTCTGCAAAATCCTCGATTATGGCAAGTTCAAGTACCAGGCCCAGAAAAAGGCCAACGAGGCACGCAAAAAGCAAAAGACCATTGACGTTAAAGAAATCAAGATGCGTCCCGGCATTGAACAGCATGATTACGATGTGAAAATGCGGGCCATTAATAAGTTTCTGGACGAAGGCGACAAGGTCAAGGTGACCATTCGCTTCCGGGGGCGTGAATTCCTGCACCAAGATCTGGGCATCAAGGTCCTGACCCGGGTGCGTGAAGCTTTGGCTGAAAAAGCCAAGGTTGAATCCATGCCTAAAATGGAAGGCCGCCAGATGGTCATGGTGATTGCGGCCAGGTAATCCCGGCCTCGACACCCATTTTGCAGCATTTTTGTCGAAAATATCCCGGAATTTAGCCAAACCCGTGTTTAATACGGGGGGGCGCCCGGATCAGGCTTTTTGGCCAGCAGACAGGTCTCCAAAAATGCCCGTGAATATGTTGCTAAAATCGGTGCCAACCGCTTGCATTCTATGGCGCAGCCCTTTATAAGCATGCGCTCGGGTCGGTGTGTTGTCGGCCCCTTTGTTGTATATTTGCCCCCTTGGGGTGACGCAGGGAATTGAAGATATGCCTAAATTGAAGTCAAAAAGCGGCGCCAAGAAGCGCTTTAAAGTCACCGGCACCGGTAAGGTGATGGGTCATTTTGCCTTCAAGCGGCACAACCTGCGCAAACGGACGCAGAAGATGAAGCGCACCTCACGCGGTTCATTTGTTCTGGCTAAGTCTGATGCAGTAATTGTCAGGAAATTTTTGCCCTATCTGTAGGGGCCGAATTTAAGGATTAAAAGAATGGCTCGTGTAAAGAGAGGCGTGACAACGCACGCTCGGCATAAAAAAATTACGGATATGGCCGCTGGTTATCGTGGCCGTGCCAATAATTGCTTTCGCACAGCTATCCAGCGTGTCGAAAAAGGGCTGCAATATGCCTATCGTGACCGCAAAGCGCGCAAGCGTGAATTCCGTTCATTGTGGATCCGCCGCATTAATGCAGGTGCCCGTTTGAATGGTCTGACCTATTCCCAGCTTATGAACGGCATCAGCCGTGCTGGCATTGAGATTGATCGTAAGGTTCTGGCCGATATCGCGGCCCGTGACCCGGCAGCCTTTACCACCATCGTTGATCAGGCTCGCGCCGCCCTTGCAAAGGCAGCGTAACGAACCGCCCCAATGATGGCAGAAAATCCAAAAGGGGCTGTGTGAACAGCCCCTTTTGTTATATGTAACTGAGCAAGCCATAATCCGTTAATGCCGAAGGAGGCGTGTTCCCAGCCATGGCCGATGAAGCCCGCCTGAAACAGGACATTCTTAAAGCCGTTAGTGACGCCCAGGATTTGGATGCGCTTGAAGACGTGCGCGTGGCCGCCCTTGGCCGCAAGGGTTCCATCACCGATGCCATGAAGGGCTTAGGCTCCCTTGATGGCGATGCCCGCAAAGCTGCAGGCCAGGCGCTCAATGCCCTGAAAACAGAAGTGGCCGATGCCGTCGAAGATCGCAAAGCGGCCTTAAGTGCTCAAGACCTTGATCAAAGGCTGCAGGCAGAGCGCATCGACGTTACGTTAAGTGCCGCCCCCGAAAGCCGGGGCACCATCCATCCTGTCAGCCAAACCATGGATGAATTGATGGCCATTTTTGGGGAAATGGGTTTTTCAGTGGCAGAAGGCCCGGATCTGGAAGACGATTTCCATAATTTCACAGCCCTGAACATTCCCGAAGATCATCCCGCACGCCAAATGCACGACACGTTCTATTTGCCGCCAGCAGAACAAGATGGCACTGCTGATGCCGGTGGCCCGGGACGCGTTTTGCGCACCCATACATCGCCGGTGCAAATTCGCACCATGATGCGCACGCCCGCACCGCACCGCATCATTGCCATGGGTAGGACCTATCGCTGTGATTCTGACATGACCCACACGCCCATGTTCCACCAGATCGAAGGGCTGGTCATTGATAAGCGCACCCATATGGGGCACCTGAAAGGGTGTCTGGAAGATTTCTGCCGCGCCTATTTCGAAGTGGATGATTTGCCCCTTCGCTTTCGGCCCAGTTATTTTCCCTTCACCGAACCCAGCTGTGAAGTGGACATTGGCTGTTCGCGCGCCAATGGTGAATTGCGCATTGGTGCCGGAGACGACTGGCTTGAAATTCTAGGGGCCGGCATGGTCCACCCCAATGTCTTGAAAAATTGCGGTCTGGATGCCGATGAATGGCAGGGCTTTGCCTTTGGTATGGGCGTGGAACGCATTGCCATGTTGAAATACGGCATCCCTGATCTGCGCACCTTTTATGAATCTGATCTGCGCTGGCTGCGCCATTTTGGTTTTGCATCTCTTGACCAACCCAGTCTTGTCAGGGGGTTGGCACGATGAAGTTCACCGTTGGTTGGCTTAAAGAACATCTTGATACTACCGCAAGTTTGGATGAAATTTCTGTGGCCCTCACCGCTCTTGGCCTTGAGGTTGAGAGCATCACCGACCGCGCAGAAAATTTGAGCGACTTCACCGTTGGCGAAATTGTCACCGCAGATCCCCATCCCGATGCCGATAAACTTCAGGTTTGCACCGTGAATACCGGTGCCGATGATGGTGAGCTGGTTCAGGTGGTTTGTGGCGCACCCAATGCCCGCGCCGGCCTGAAAGGTGTGTTTGCGGGGGTTGGCGTTTATGTGCCGGGTTCTGACATGACCTTGCGAAAGGTCAAAATCCGAGGGGTCGAATCCACCGGCATGATGTGTTCAGCCGCCGAGCTGGAGCTCAGTGATGATCATGATGGCATTATCGAATTGTCCGATGATGCCGTCCTTGGCGCACCTGCGGCAGAGGCGCTTGGCCTGACGGACACCGTTATTGAAATTGCCATCACCCCCAACCGGGGCGATTGTCTGGGCGTCTACGGGATTGCCCGCGATCTGGCGGCCGCTGGGTTGGGCAGCTTGAAACCAATGATGCCAGCAACCGTAAAAGGCACCGTAAAAGACATTATTGGGATTACAATAGATTTTCCAGATGATGCATCAAACGCCTGTCCGCATTTTGTGGGGCGGGTGATCCGGGGCGTTAAAAACGGGGAAAGCCCCGATTGGCTGAAGGAAAAATTGATTGCGGTCGGCCTTCGCCCGATATCGGTGTTGGTGGATATCACCAATTATTTCACCATGGACCGGGGTCGGCCGCTGCATGTGTTTGATCAAGATACCATTGCCGGGAACCTCACCGTGCGCTTGTCCAAAAAAGGTGAAAAATTGGCTGCCCTTGATGGGGTAACCTATGACGTGGAAGACGGTGCCTGTGTGATTGCCGATGATGATGGTGTTTTAAGCCTTGGTGGGATCATGGGGGGCATTTCCACTGGTTGTACCGAGACCACCACCAATGTGGTTTTGGAAGCGGCCAGCTTTGATCCTATTCGAACCGCAATGACCGGGCGCAGGTTGGGCATTGAATCCGATGCGAGGTACCGGTTTGAACGCGGCGTTGATCCCGCATCGACGCTTCCGGGCATTGAGGCTGCAACGCAATTGATCCTTGATCTTTGCGGTGGAGAAGCAGGCGACGTGGTTGAGGCAGGAAAATCCGCAGATACCAGTTCAACGCTGGTTTTTGCAGCGTCCGAAGTGCATCGGCGTGGCGGCATAGAATTGCCGGAAACCCGCATCAGCGAAATTCTGAGCGCCCTTGGGTTTGATGCCAAAAAAGCCACGGGCGGATTGCAGATTACAATCCCCAGCTGGCGGCCGGATGTTACCTGTTCGGCCGATCTGGTCGAAGAAGTGTTGCGCATCGAAGGCTATGACACCATCCCCGCCGTGGCGTTGCCAAAGCTTGGGACGTTATCGCGGTCTTTGGAAACCCCGACCCAGCGCCGCTCTGGTTTTTCCCGCCGCGCCCTGGCTGCTCGCGGGATGAATGAGGCCGTCACCTATTCCTTTATTGCCGAAGACCATGCCAAATTGTTTGGCGGCGGATCGGCTGAATTAAAATTACAAAACCCCATATCATCGGAACTGACCGATATGCGGCCTTCTATTCTGCCGGCCCTTTTGGCCGCAGTTGGGCGCAATGCGGACAGAGGTTTTGGCGACATTGGTTTGTTCGAAGTCGGCCCGTCCTATGCCAATGCCACGCCCGAAGGCCAGGCCTTGATTGCGGGCGGCGTGCGTGCCGGCCAAACCGGTCCGCGTCATTGGGCAAGACAACCACGCGCCGTGGATGCGTTTGATGCACGGGCAGATGCAGAAGCAATTTTGGCCGAATGTGGGGTAAACATTGCTGCCCTTCAGGTGGTGGCTATTGCGCCTGATTGGTATCATCCGGGCCGTTCCGGGACACTTCAAATGGGGCCAAAAAATATTCTGGCAACGTTTGGGGAACTCCATCCGGGCGTTTTGGCAGCGATGGATATCGCAGGCCCGGTTGCCGGATTTGAAGTGATGCTGAATGCCATTCCCGAAAGCCGGTCTAAATCTGGAAAGGCGCGTGGACGCCTTGATCTGTCATCCCTTCAGGCCGTGAAACGCGATTTTGCTTTTCTGACCAGCACGGATGTTTCTGCCCAGGATGTATTGCGGGCCGTTCGCTCGGCTGATAAGGCCCTGATT
>Ga0233439_10006321_pt1 | contig 10626 bp, 6 predicted proteins | sample SI_123_September_6_FD_182713 | JGI IMG/M metagenome (GOLD analysis project Ga0233439, IMG submission 182713) | Seawater microbial communities from Saanich Inlet, British Columbia, Canada - SI_123_September2016_100_MG | ecosystem: Environmental > Aquatic > Marine > Inlet | place: Canada: British... | reverse complement strand
CCGAATTTCCGTTCTGGTCCTTCGCGGTTATCAATACCGTTTGAAACTGTGTCGTGATTTCTTCTGTACCCGCCGTTACCGGATGACGCACCGAACGCCCGCTATACCCATTCACCTTGCCTTTTACATATACTTTGGACCCCTGCGGGAAGGTGAGTGAGGTCCCCGGATTTTGTGCCCCTGATACTTTATAAATAATCAATTCCGCATTGGACACGGTTTCCCCGTTCTGGTCTTTCGCCGTCAACTGAACCGATTGAAAGGGAACTATTAACTCCAGGTTTTCAGGAGAGACTTTAGTTTTGAAAGAAGTCCCTTTAAACCCAGCAACGGATCCCCGAAGGTAGTAAGTTTTTCCATTCTCCAATTCAACCTCGGCTCCTGATGGAATATTCTCCTGAACCCCATAGATGGATAAAGTCGCATTGGGTACTTCATTACCAAATTGGTCGCGTGCCACAACCCGGTAAGAAGCAGTGAGCTGCTCCTTTAGCGTTCTGGCTTGAGTTGTTGCGGGTTGCGAGGTGTTTCCATTCGCATCGTAAGCAAAAAGCTCATAGCTGTAATCTGTTTCAGGATTTAAACCTACGTGCTGGAAGGAAAGACTTGGGGAGTCCAAAACAAGAACCCCATTTGCATACAAACGATATGCGATACTGCCATTGGCAGGAATTCCAATGGAAGCCTGCCAGCTTAAGTCAATTTGATTTTCTGAAATCGCGCTGGCGACAAAGTTTCCTGGTGTAGGCGGAGGCGGTATATCCAGCGTCCTTCCTGCAACGATTGCCGGGTCAGATAGGTTTCCCTGCGAATCGTATGCATAAAGCTGATAGTTATATGCAGTATCGAAACTCAAACCCGTGTGCTGGAATGAAAGATCAGGTGTATTTGCGACAAGAATGCCATTGGCAAAAACACGATACTGAATAGTTTCCCCTTGCAATACGGATGCATCCCAACTCAAATCAATCTGACTATCGGAAATTACATTGGCCACAAAAGACCGAGGCGCGAGGGGTGTCGGTGAGTCGGGGGGATTCGGATCATCTCCAACAAAAAATGATCTTTTGACTTCAACAACATTATTATAGTTATCCCAAAGTTTTACGGTAATTTCTTGCACGGGTGTTACATCAATGGGGGTATTTAAATTAAGACTCCAGATATGGTCGCCGGAACTTACGAATTGTTGAATCAGATTTGTTCCTGCAGGAAAACCATTCACATCAAAGCTTGCGATCACTTCGCCTTTACCCATGTCCAGTTTCGAATAAAAATCATGTGCTCCAATTCGAATCACCTGCAGACCCGCATCATTCCTGCCCGCTCGCGGACTCGATACTGCCAATGTGGGACGAAGTTCATCAGCAAACCAACCCGACTGTTGTCTATCAGAATCTGGACGGGTTATCGGAGTGCCCAGATCGATCCAACGAGCGAACAATATTTTTTCATCCTCGGTTAAAGCAGGAACACTGGAACCCGGTGGCGGCATTATGGTTCCGGTAAAATCGAGATCCGATCGGTTAATAAGAGCCCTGTTTGCACTGCTACTCGGATTATTCGCATCCCAACCGGGTAAAGTGGTTGCGTCTCCCAGTGTTGCGGCTGACGGGTGGTCCTCATTGGTCCATCCATCCAACCGTTGACCAAAAATTTTCCAAGCCAACAAACTTCGTCGTGATTGAAAAGCACGAATGTACCGCGATTGGTTTGTTTGCCGCCAGACAGGACTACTACCCACTTTAACTAACGGCGGAATTCCATATGTTGCACCGCTATCATCGGCCAGCCTGTTATAAGTATTCTCATAACTATTGACGATGCTTTCGTCATCCAATACCAGTGCAGCTTCCTGTCTGCCATTTTCTGAATGACATTGCACACAAGAACGCTGAAGGATTGGTTTAATGTCCCGGTAATATTCCACATCCACTGCACCCTCCGGGCTTGTAGTAAGCTCGGGATTTCCGTTTGTGTCTTTGGAAAGTAGAGGAGTGACATTGGCCAGATCCATAACTTGATAACCCGGTTTTGCCGCCTCTGTAGTGGAGAAACCCAAAGGTGCCTGCGCGTGTGCGTGACAACCGCCGCAATCGTTACGAATTTCCCCAGGTCGCACCTGATGCCAGGTTTGCGAAGCGTTCAAGACCACGCCGTTTTTATCAAGGGTCTGAAATGTATAGGGAACGTCCGCAGGAATTTTTGCAAGAAAACTGGTATCGGGATTGCCTTCGATATCGAGAATAGGGTTTCCGACAGCATCGTATTTGCGGAGCGGTATTTCACCTAAAATCCGCAAACGTTCATGCGCTTCATTTTGAAAGTTTAGATTTGCACCTCCACCCACATTCCCCGGCCCATAGCTAAGATGAGAAGTCGGCTCCATAGCCAGAATGCGAACTGCATGGATGTCGCTATTGTCATATTTACCGGCATCCGCCCCCTGGCTTTCCCAGTTGGTGCTGGCACCGTTTTGTGATGTGTTAAAAGGATCAAGTCCTCCAAAATCTGCACTGCCTTTTCCAGGAGTCGTATTTCTTTTGTAAAAAGAAGATGTTCCAATCAGGCCATACGGTGTTCCCTCGGGCAGTTCTTGCGAAAGCGACCCATCATTAGGTAACCATGGAAGGTTAACCGGTTCATCCACACCGTAAATGGTTTTATAAGGAACAACTGCCCGGGGTTGTTGCTCGTTGAAGTTCGGGTCGTTTTTTATAAGAATTAAATCTCGATGGTCGTTGACTGGAATCCCACCTACCTGCAAATACAAACCTGCATCGTATACGGGTTTATTGACAGGACGGTTCAGCCGGTTTGCAGGGCCTGGAGACCAGACCAGCAACAAATCGTTATTTGGGGCTGCGCTGGGTTGCGCTACTTTTCCTGTCCGTTCTGCTCCCGTTCCATTTATAAAAGGTGCCGCATTATCGTTTGGGGTTGTAAATGGAGTCAGACTCTCCAATCCATAAGGACTGAAAGAATAATTTCTGTACTGAACTTTCCCATTACTAAACCAGCCCATGGGCAAGGAAGGATTTTTATTACCATCGGGATCGCCAAAAGCAATGGTTCCAGGAGGTACAGAAGGCGGAAACTTTAAAAATGCCCCGAAGCCACTGTTGTTTAAATTGTAATACTCATCCACTACAATGGATTCATCTGAAAGCTGGGTTTGCCAATGTAAAGCAGAAGGCCTGGAAAAGGCACTCATTAATGGTGCCCAGTTTCTTCCATCAGGCCAGATAGACCAAAGTCCCCATAGACGCCGATCACGCGCTCCCTGTGCTTCGTAACTGGAAAACATCACCCGCCCGTCTTTTAAAATCGTGGGATGCAAAGCACTGCCCAGATTCATAGGAGCCACCAGCTCTACATTCTTTCCATCTTCGTCCATGACGAATAATTGCAAGTTTGGAAAAGTAAAACTTTTGTTGGGCAGAAAACCGTTGCGGCTGGAGGTGAACATAACTTTTCCGCCGGGAAGAGGACACGGGCCCAAGTTGTAAATTCCATAACCCAAAATGCTTTCGTCGGAGGCCCCGCTTAGGGGAGAGCTAGACCAGTTGGCTACACCTGTGTTGGGTGTCCATTCCTGAAATGTCAGCTGGATGATTTCCCGAGTTTCAAGGTTGATCTTGAATATGTCCGCACCACTTCTGGCCGCCAGACGGCGCTGGGAATTTAAATTGGTTTGATCATGAACTTGGGAATAATAAATCCACTTGCCATCGAATGACACAGCAGGGTCCAATATGGCACCTTGGCCTCCAGCAACTAAAATTTCTTCTGATCCATCGGGATGCAGTAATACTAAATCACTGCCTGCTTCAACTTTTATGGGATCAAATACCTCAGGAATATTTACGAAAGTGTCATCGCCTTGTCGAGGTGCTTTGACATAAACAATGTCATAAGTGATTTGGGATGGCAGACTTTGCGCAAAAACCACATTCCCAAAAAAAATAGAAATAAGAACCAAAACCGATAACAGATGGCGGGTAGAAATAATCCTGTTCATTTAAATCCCTCAAAAAATTTAATTAGGAGTGAAAATCAAAAAACTATTTTCCTAAAATTCACCTTGCAACTCGTTGCTTGCACGTTTGCAAAATTCCTAGAATTCGTTTTTCCAATAAACTCCCTATAAAGCATTAATTGTTCCAAATTTAAGGTCTTAAAAATTTTCCTAGCCTAACTAGGCCTTTTTCAATGCCTTTCAAAAGCAGGTTTTTCTTAGGCGAAACTTGCAAAAAATACCTGTGTCAAATTGAGACATCTGAGGAAGACTTGTCTCAAGAGTTCTCAAATTCGAATCTCATTTTGAGACTAAGATAGGGTAATACTTTAATTATTAAATGCTTATGACAGGTAAGAACTAAAAGAGCGAGAGTGCTATTTTTGAGGGAAAATGAAGAGAAGGGCTCGGGGGTTGCTTCCAATAAATTCTTCTTCCATAATGAAAAGATATTAGAATTTTTTTCTGAGCTAGATTGGCTTGGCTCTTCCAGAATTGATATTAGAACATCAAAAAAATGATAAAAAGATATTTTAAAAGCTTTATTTTTGTTTTATTAGCCGTATTTTTAAGTAGTTGCACGAATGTGCCTGCCCCCATCGACAGTCATTTCAACAGAGGGGTTGAGCATTACGACAATAAGGATTTTGCCAAAGCCATTGAAGAGTACAAGCTGGCATTAAGAAAAAATCCAAAAGATACTTTCGCGTTATACAACATGGGTGTGGTTTATCAGGATCAAGGTAAGAATGACCGGGCGGCAGAATTCTATCAAGATGTGTTAAAGCATACAGAAGATACTTTCAGTCGAATCAATCTGGCATCCATCGATTATTCAAAAGGGAAAAAAGAAGAAGCTTTTTCTCAGCTAAAAACGGCAGCCAATAAAAATCCGGACTCAGCGCACCCCCTAAGCGTGTTGGGGGAGTTTCAGGAATTAGAAGGCCAACTTGCAGAAGCTGAACAAACTTATTTAAGAGCATTAAATATTGATAGCAAGCATTCTGCCAGCCATTACCGATTAGGCAAACTCTTACTTAAAAAACAAAAATACGATCAAGGGGTCGAGCATATTTTAAAAGCTGTGGACCTCGAACCTGAAAACCCTACTTATCTTGAGGCATTAGGCAGTGAGTTTGAAAGGTCAGGAAAACTTCTGGAAGCTGCCAATAGCATGGAACGGGTCTCTGTTATTGAACCGGACCGGTTTGATTTATTCGTCCGCCTTGGAGATATATACAAAAAGAAAAAAATGTATCAGGAGGCGCTAACCCGTTATTGGTCTGCTCTGGCAATTAAAAATGATGACCCCTACACCCACCGAAGTGTTCTGGAAATTTACAAATCCCTTTCTGACATGGAAATTGAAAAACTGAAAAAGCTGGAAGGGCAAAGCTCCTTCGCACAAACGCAATAAGCCAGCATGCGCCCACGTCTCCAGGTAATTTTCCTGGGAATTTTTAGTCTACTTCTCTATTTTTATCTTACTAAGATTTCGAAAGAATTCAATTGGGGTGAAGGCTATGCCGACCGCCCAATTCTCACCTATCTGGCAATTTATTTTTCGCTATCCCTGATTTTCTTCGCCGTTTGCGCCTTTGTTTTAAAACAACCTGAAAACCGATTTACCTTTTGGACCATTATTATTTTCGGACTGCTGTTCAGGCTCTCTGTTTTACCAGCGCAACAGATACAGGAAGACGATGTTTATCGCTATTTATGGGATGGAAAAGTTTTTTCCAACGGTATCAATCCTTTCAAATACTCTCCCTCTGAAGTCCATGACTTTAAGGAATTAAGAATTCAGGATCCTGAAACTTATTATGAGATTTATACCGAAACGAATGAACGGGAGTTGGAAAAACTATCGGAGTTGAAATGGGAATCTCCAAAATCCTTAAAATTTTTGGAAAGAGTTAACCATCCCGGAGTTCCCACCATTTACCCTCCCATGGCTCAGTTTGTATTCACAACCGTTCATCTTATTCAAGCGGATAGCATTCTTGCCATGCGTATGGCTTTTCTGATTTTTGATCTTCTTACCTTGTTCTTCATTGTCGGGATTTTGAACAAGCTGGGATTGAATAAAAATTTGAGTGTGATTTATTTCTGGTGCCCACTCATAATCAAAGAAACTCTTAACTCGACTCATTTGGATATTATTGGAATTTCATTTTTATGCGGCTCTATTTATTTTCTGGTCCGCCAGCGCCATAGTCTGGCAACATTTTTTCTTGCGTTGGGTTTTTTGGGCAAGCTGTACCCTGCGATATTATTCCCGCTTTATTTCCAATCCTGCCTTGAGAAGTCTCGTAAAAATGAAGGAAACCCATGGCGGGCACCCATCCTAAACTCCCTGCTCTTTATTGGGGTAATAATTCTTGGATACCTCCCTTTTATGGGGATTGGTTTACAAATGTTTGACGGGCTCAAGGCTTATTCTCTGTATTGGCAAAGTAATGACAGCATTTTTGCCTCCCTGGTTTTTGTTTTTAAAAACCTGCCGGGAGATTTAAGCAGTATGTCTTTTTTGTCAAATCCTTTACCTATTTTTCTGAGTAAACTAACGGTAGTTTTTATATTAATGGGAGTTTTGATCTGGCTTTTGTTGGAAAATACTTCCCTGATTGATGAACCTCATAAATTCTTAAAACAGTTTTTCATATTGATGGCATTGGTGTTTTTGCTCAGCCCCATACAAAATCCCTGGTACCTTTGCTGGGTCGTGCCTTTTTTATGTTTGTTCCCCAATCGGTCATGGATTTTGCTAACCGGTTTGGTTGGACTCTATTACATTGATTTTTATTTTGATTATCAGGAGATTCAGTCCTGGAGTCTATGGATTCCCTGGGTGGAGTATCTTCCGTTTTATTTATTATTGCTCTGGGATTTTCGCAATAAAAAGAGTGGGTTAGAAAAGGCCAAAATTGATGCAATTCAATAAAAAATTATTGCTTGTTTAGAAGAGAGGGAATGGTTATAGTCAGTCAGATTTAAACCCGCCGCAAAATGGATTAAACTTCAATGGCAAACATAACAGTAGAAGAAGTTAGAAGATTACTCATCACCAAGAGTATTGAGCATTCCAATAATATGGATTTTTCTGGCCTGGATCTTTCGGGTTTGGATTTTAGCGGGTTGACTCTGGCCTCGGCGAATTTCAGCAACACCTTATTGATAAAAACTAAATTCGTCAGGACTTTTCTGTCTAAAGGTAATTTTCAAAATTCAAACATGACAGAAGCAGATTTGACCACCGCTAACCTTAGAGAAGCTGATTTAAGCCGGGCAACTCTTGAGAACACCACCTTAAGCCGAGCAAACTTGACGAAAGCCAATATGGCCGGGGCCAAATGCATAAAGGCCAGTTTTACTTTCGCGAACTTAACGGGTTGCGACCTTAGTAGAGCAAACCTTACCTCCGCATCCCTTCACGGTGCCGATCTTACCAAAGCTAATTTGACATCCGCCACAACTCGCGACACAAGCTTCAAAAGCGCAAAACTCATTGGCACCATAGGTTACAAGCCCTAATCCCTTTTCAGACCAGTTCCAAGAAAGATCGCACTTTAGGCTGCGTGAAATCATCAAATCGATTATCACGGTCGAGTAAAATGGCATGAATCCCTGCATTGCGGGCGCCCTCGATATCTGTCTTCACTTCATCCCCGATATGGCAGGCTTCGTGAGGAGCAACGCCACTGAGGCGTAGTGCTTCTTCAAAAATTTTCTTATCCGGCTTGGCCGAACCCACCACCGCAGATGGCAGAATAAACTTAAAATGTCCCGCCAGCTTCAGGTTTTCCAAGGTTGAGGTCAGTCGCGAATCCCAATTCGAGATAACCCCTAAAGTAATATTTCGCTGTTTAAGTTTTTCAAAAATATTTGATTCAATAACATCTTCGTGGATCTTCCAATTGGAACCATCGCGAAACACCTCGAATATCAGTTTAAAATATTCGTCGAAACGGTCGAGGCCACCCAGGGGTTGAAAAACTTCAAACACTAGATCTTTCCAGAATTTTTCTTCTGCTTTCGCTCCCGATTTATTTCCTAAAGATTCGATGCCGCCCATTTTTTTCCATTGCGACCGGAACCCTTTATTGAGTTCATCGGGTGTCCCAGAAAAGCCAAAGTCCCGCGCATGCTTAGCGTAGACATCCCCGACTGAAGGGTGAACGCGAATTAAAGTTCCTCCGACATCGAAGAACACAGCTTTAAAGTTAGAAAGCGGCACGACTCAATTTCCTAAATTAAAATTTAACCGAAAGGTAAAATCGGGGTTTGTCATCCTAATCACGAGTTACTGTATTGCCATATAGTGAACACTGAAACCCCAATAATAATCAGTAGACCATAGAGCCATGAGCGACAGTTATTTTCCATTCGAGTTTCCTGATAAATGAGAAAAAGATTTCTTTAACGTAGCAGAAAATATTCTATACGCCGAATAAAATATTTTGGTGAAGTGAAGTAGCTGTATTTATGTCCCCCCTCACCTAAATCCTCTCCCTCCAGGGGAGAGGAGATATTGAAAACTTCCACCCAGAAGCTTTAAGGGAATTGTATCGCTGTAGGGGAATATACCCCTGCTACCCGTCACCGGGCATGAGTTCTAAGGAATGGATACTACAGGGGCATGAATTTATAAATTGGGGATATGACAGACCTATTGGCCCTACCCCTGCGGGGCATGAAACCTAAGGAAGAGATATAACACACGCCTAGTGGCTACCCCGTAAACTTTTTAACGATCAAAACGGAGTTGATGCCGAACATGCCGAATGAGTTGTTCATGATGTAATTTACTTCGGGAAGTTTTTCGGGTTTGTTGGCGACAAGATTGTGCAAGGCGCATTCCGGGTCGAGGTCATCGAGATTTATGGTTGGATGCACCATATTATCTTCAAAGGCGGGTAAGTTGCCGGACAACTCCAATGTGCCTGCTGCACCCATAGTGTGACCGATAAAACTTTTTGTATTATTGAATCGAGTTTTACATTCGTTGCCGAACACATCGCGAAGAGCTTTGGTTTCTTGAATGTCGCCCATTTGCGTTGCGGTTGCATGGGCGTTCAGAATATCAATGTCGTTTGGTTCGAGTCCGGCCCGGTCTAGAGCCAGTCGCATGCATTGGGTCTGTCTGCCTGGATCGGGCAAAATAAAATCGATGGCATCGGAGTTAATTGCATACCCCACAATTTCTCCATAAATTTTTGCCCCGCGTTTCTGGGCATCTTCCAGACGTTCGAGGGTGTAAACACAGCCCCCTTCTGAGCAAACAATTCCATTCCGATTTTTATCGAATGGACGACTGGCTTTTGTTGGGTCTTCATGCTCGGCGAGTGCGCCTTCACTTTTAAAACTGGCGAAAATACCAAAGGTGTGGATGCTTTCGGAAACCCCCCCGGCAAGCGCCAGATCAACTTCCCCGAGACGTAGCATCTGCACTCCCTGAATGACCCCCATGTTACCGGCCGCACAGGCGGCGCCGATTGTGTAATGCGGGCCGGTGATTTTCATATTCAATGTAACTTCACCGGCGGGATTGTTTGAAACGGTTCGGGGATTATGATGATGTGACCAGAATTTTACATCGTAATCGTATTTGCTAATATTGTAGACTTCGTTTTCGGTTTCTACATTTCCATGTTCTGTAGTTCCCAGATAAACCCCTACTCGTGATCGATCGATCGACTCTAAGTCGAGACTTGCATCAGCAAAAGCTTCACGCGAACAGTAAATTGCAACGGACCCGACCCGTGTTCCGCGGCGGCGTTCTTTTTTCTTTTGATATTTTAGTTCGTCAAAATCACAAACCCCGGCATGCACTTTGCCCATATATCGGGTTTCGAACTCCTGCACCCCCGATACCCCATTGAGCAGGTTGTGGCGAAACTCTTTCAGGTTATTGCCGTTGGGAGCCGTTAGCCCGATACCGGTTATGACGATGCGTGAGTTGATCATTTTTAGTTTACCGTCTTAGACAATAAAGCTACAGCGTATGCAGCTATGCCTTCTTCTTTGCCGGCGAATCCTAATTTTTCTGTTGTCGTAGCTTTTATATTAATTTGACCGATGTCAATTGCCATTGCTTGGGAAATATTCTTTTTCATGTCAGGTAAAAACGAAGCCAGCTTGGGTTTTTGCGCCACGATGATGGAGTCGATATTGGTAACCTCGAATCCTTTATCTCTACAAATTGCGGTGACTTGCTCCAGCAAAATCAGGCTGGAAATTCCTTTCCATTTTGAATCTGTATCTGGAAAATGCGAGCCGATATCTCCTGCTCCTACCGCTCCCAATAGTGCGTCGCATAATGCGTGCAGCAGAGCATCGGCATCGGAATGTCCATCGAGTCCGGTTGAATGCGGAATATCCACACCACCCAGTATCAGTTTCCTTCCTTCTACGAGGCGGTGTACATCGTAACCGTTACCAATGCGAATTATAGGTGAGTTCATCTTTTGGAAATATTTTTGTCAGTGGAAAGATATTAGAAACCCAAATTAGTCGTCCCTGAAAAACCCTATTTCCAGAGAAAAATGGTAAAGAAGGTCCGTGTTTTTATTCAGCAATCGGTCGAAAATGGTTTTTGAACAACCACG
>Ga0233439_10006317_pt1 | contig 10630 bp, 12 predicted proteins | sample SI_123_September_6_FD_182713 | JGI IMG/M metagenome (GOLD analysis project Ga0233439, IMG submission 182713) | Seawater microbial communities from Saanich Inlet, British Columbia, Canada - SI_123_September2016_100_MG | ecosystem: Environmental > Aquatic > Marine > Inlet | place: Canada: British... | reverse complement strand
CGTGGCGTACCAAAACTTTCGTGCTGGGCTGCATGCCTTATCAAAGTCACCACCCGGTCGAAAAGGCGTTGATCAACGCGACCCGGTTCATGCAAGACGCCAGTTGCGACGCGGTAAAGCCACTAGGCGGCAAAAGCCATGCGGTGATCCTGAAAGCCATGGTCGCCGCCGACATTGAGCAATTTGTGAAGGAATGTAAGAGAGCGACCCTGGACCGGTGAGTGGCGACAACTTGACGTATTACTTTAATTTAAGATATGACTGATATATCAGTTTTACATACAAAACAGATCCTCGCGAGCGAGTTAAATTTTAAGGCCGGAAAGGCGTGGCCCGGATGACGAAAACCTATGAAGGATCGCGCACCATTGACGGGATTGTCGTCACCGTCGACGGCACGCCATTGGATGCGCGCTATGACATTCAACGTTTCACGACCATGGGTTTCGAGTGGACTTACGAAGGCAAAGAACCTCGCCAACTGGCCCTGGCGATCCTGGCCGAGCATTTGAACGATGACGCAAAGGCACTGAAAATGTCACAGCATTTCATGACCAGCGTCATTGCCGATTTGGACAATGACTGGCGTCTGAGCGGCGACGAAATTGATGCAGCGTTGACGGGCATGGGTTAGAACAATGGACCATGAGAGGAGACGGTCATGACACCGGAAGACGTTCTCGCCATTGAGCCCAAAGTGCTGAGCCAAGCGCAACGAGAATCCTATTTCCAAGACGGCTTTTTGCTATTGGAAAAAGTTTTGTCGGACGAATGGATTATGCGTCTCCGACAAGCCACCAATGAAATGGTCGATGAAAGCCGGTCGATTTCCGAATCCAATGAAAAATGGGATCTTGAGGATGGGCATAGCACTGACGACCCCCGGCTACGCCGCCTATCCAGCCCTAACGATCATCATCCGACCTATTGGGAATTCGCATCGCAATCCATCGTCCCTGATATCGTTGCCGACTTGGTCGGCCCAAACGTCAAATTTCACCACTCAAAGCTCAATTTCAAATGGGCACGCGGCGGTGAAGAAGTTAAATGGCATCAGGATATTGGATTTTGGCCACACACCAATTACAGCCCGTTGACCGTCGGGACCTATATGTACGATTGCAATGTGGATCAGGGGCCGGTGGGCATGATCCCCGGTTCGCACGCGGGTGAATTGTTCCATCAGTACAATGACCGCGATGAATGGATCGGGTGTCTGAAAGCAGAAGACGAGACGAAGATCGATACGGGCGGCGCCGTCTATCTGGATGGCCCCGCCGGCTCGCTGACTCTTCATAATTGCCGGATGATCCACGGATCGAAACCGAACCGTTCCGATAAGGGCCGCCCGCTTTTATTAAACATCTACGCCGCTGCGGACGCCCTGCCCTACACCCACAATCCGCTGCAATCCAAGCACATGGAAACCATTATTCGCGGCGAGCGCGCACGCTGGGCGCATCATGATCCCCGCCCTTGCCTGATGCCGCCCGATTGGTCCGGCGGCTACACGTCCATTTTCGCGCTTCAGCAGGAAGAGGATTGGGATGAAGAGGCCGCCCAATGACCCCACTCAAAGACAGCCAAATCAGCCAATATCAAACTGACGGTTTTATTTGTCCCGTTCCGGTGATGTCCGCCGTTGAGGCCGGTGCGCTCAGGTCCAAGTTGGAGACATTTGAAGCCACCCAAGGCGGCAAATTGGAACCGCCGCAGCGCAACAAGTCACACTTACTGTTCAAATGGCTCGATGATTTGATCCGCGATGCCCGAGTTCTCGACCCCATCGAACAATTGATCGGTCCTGACATCCTTTGCTGGAACACGCTGTTCTGGATCAAAGACGCGGGGTCCGAGAGTTTCGTGTCGTGGCATCAAGACACGCGCTATTGGGGCCTGTCCTCTGATCAAGTGATTACCGCTTGGCTCGCCTTGTCACCGGCCAGCGTGGACAGTGGCTGCATGCGGGTGATGCCGGGCACTCACGTTGGTGATGTGCTGGCCCATGAAGACCGCTATGACGAAAACAATATGCTGACCCGCGGTCAGGAAATTGCCGGCGAATTGGACGAAGCCAGAGCCACCCACATGCCTCTGGCGACCGGGGAAATGTCGATCCACAATTACCGCCTTGCACATGCATCGGGTCCGAACGTTACGGACGATAGACGGATCGGCATTTCCATGCATTTCATGCCTCCTGATACCGGCCAGATCGTCGGCGACTGGGATAGCGCCGCGCTGGTGCGTGGCGAAGATCGCTTCGGCAATTTCGCCCGCCCGCCAATCCCAAGCGACGATATGGACGCCGAAGCCGTCGCGTTCCACGTAAAGGCGTCGCAAGCCATCCGCGATGTGCTTTACGCCGACGCCGCAGAGAATACGGAAAAACTTTGAGGAGCCTCCGATCATGATGTCCGAACGCCAAATGAACTTCCGTAAGGTTTATCGATCGCGCATTGCCGGTTGGTACAACGGCTATGTCCATATTTTGGTGATCTATACCATTGGCTTAACCGCACTGTATATTTACGCCCGCCATATCGGCAACGTTGCTTGGTGGGAATGGCTGACCATTCCGGCGGTGATTTTGGCCTGCAATATTTTTGAATGGTTCTTGCACATGCACGTCATGCACCGGCCTATCAACAGCCGTGGCCTGCGGGCGATCTATGTGCGTCACACCTTGAACCATCATCAGTTTTTCTCAGACAATGAAATGCGGTTCCGCGACCAGAAAGATTGGCGGGTCACGGTATTTCCACCTTATGCCATGGTGGTGTTCATCTTGATGTCGATCCCCGGAGGGATTGTCGCCGGCTATGTGATTTCACCGAACGTCGGGTGGTTGGTGATGTGTTCAACGACCGGTATGTATCTCACCTATGAATTCATGCATTTCTGCTGCCATGTCGATGAAAACGTCTTTGTTCGCCATTGCCCGCTGATTAATACACTGCGCCGCCACCACACAGCCCATCATAATGACCGCCTGATGATGGAAGTGAACATGAACCTGACCTTCCCAATCTCTGATTGGCTGTTCGGCACGTCGGATTTGAATCGTGGATTGTTGGGCCATTTGTTCAACGGCTATTCCACCAAATACTTGAAATCCAATCTCAAGGGCACCCCCACTGGCCCTATGGAAGCTGCCGCCCACCCTATTGCGGCAGAATAACCGGGAGCAACCAATGCCCACTAACATTAAACTGGGGCTTTCGCTGATCGCGCTGCTCGTCGGAGCTGGTGTTTACTATTGGGAAAATCAAGCCAGCAATGCCGATTTATCATGGATGGTCGCCGGATTGACCGTATTCATGGTCCTGGCGATGTGGATATTTCCGGAAACCGGTGGCGACAAAAATTAAAAGACCTGAATGAAGCCATAAACAGCTGCATAAGCACTTTATGACTGCAGAAAATGTTCATATCCGACCCATTACCAATGCCATCGGCGCTGAGGTAACGGGCGTCAGTCTTGCCGATCCATTGGGCGATGACGCCTTTGATATCTTTGCCCAGGCCTTCCTGGACCAAGCTGTATGATGTATCGGGGCCAAACGCTCAGTCCGGATGAAGCTCCTCCTATTCGCGCAGTTCATTCCCGCTTGGGCTTGACGTTTCGGAGACCACTTGGATCTCCATGAGATCTTCCGCCCAAATGACGCGCCCCGAGAATTCAGAAGTCACTTCGTTGATCAATCTTTCGCGTATACCTGGGCGGTCGATGTGTGCCAAGACATGGGACAATATCAATGTCCCGACACCGGCCCGCGCCGCCACTTTGGCGACATCCAAATGCGCGCCGCAACCGGCCCTGTATTCAGGCGACGGTTCCGTGCCGGCTTCAAAGTGGGTCATGTGGATCAATACATCACAGTTCTCGGCCAAACGAATAATGTCTTCTGAAACACTGCCAGAATCACCCGTGTAGCAAATCGATCCGTCGGGACTGTCCAACCGGTATGCATGGCATTCCAAGAAGGGCTGAACGTGGCTGGCTTTGGCAACTGTGACGGTCCATCCATTTCCGTCGACCTTATCTCCGGCGCTGATTTCCTTAACCACGGGCACCGGTTTCGCACGTGGTAATACACCGCCGCGCAGTTCATAAATATCAAGGCTTAATTGATGGCCGACCCGTGCCGCTATATCAGGGCCGTAAACTCCGTCATCGCCGAACAATTGGTCAGTCATCCGGCTGATCGGCGCAGGTCCGAAGACCTGAAGTTCCGGAATTTCCCCGGCGCCCATGTCCCAACGCTGCAGAACAAGGCGAGCGTAATCCAGACAATGGTCATAATGCAGGTGCGTGAAAAAGGCATGCGTGACAGCCGTTGCCCGCTTGCCGCTTTCCAAAAGGCGTCGATGCGCATCGGGTCCATGATCCATGATTATCAAATCATCGCCGGCCTCGATCATATATCCCGAGCAAGCTCGTTTCAGAGAAGGTGCCGGCGTACCCGTACCCAATATCGTGAGCTTCATATCGTTTTCTCCTGACGTTCGGCCTCAACTAGGTTCACCAATTGATCGTATAAAACATCGGTCAGACGGGCTTTCGCACTATCGCGGGGACACAATATACCTAAGACGCGGGGCGGCGCTGATGCGCCCAACGGCACCCGTTTTAGCGATATGGGGTTAGGCGGCGCAATGCAGGGCTCGGGGATAATTGTTACACCAAGGTTGTGATAAACCATGTTTGATGCCGACTCGATCGTATCCAACTCCATTAGATCGTTGACCTGAATTCCTTCCGCGCGCAACCAGTTTTCAATCAACTGACCAACCCATTGCTTGCGGTCAAATCGGATGAAGGGGTGATTTTCCAGCAGTTCCCGGGGCTCGTTCCAAGGGCTATCTGCGGGCGCCAGCACGACTAACGGCTCCTCCGCAAATGGCTTGTACGCGAGTTGACTGGGCACATATGGCAATTGTGAAATTATTGCCGCGTCCAACTGGCCGCGTTCAATTTGCGGCATCAATTCCGTCGCCTGGGCCGGCACCACGTGAATGCGTAAATCGGGATAGATTTCCCGAAGAGCCCCAACGGCCTTCGGCACTACACCGGTCATGGTCGTCGGCATGGCGCCGAGCACGAGCTCACCGGAAAGGACGTCATCGCGAGAGACCGAGCCAACAAGATCGTCGTACGCTCGCACCGCTTCGCGAGCTTTTTGGACGACCGCCAAGCCGGCTGAGTTCAAACTGGGCGGCCGTTTTGTTCGGTCGAAGAGATTGACCTGCAGTTCGTTTTCCAATGATTTCATCTGCAGACTGACAGCGGCTTGCGAAACGGACACCGCGTCGGCTGCCAAGCCGAAACTGCCTTGTTCAGAAACGGCAATCAATGTTTTGAGACGGCGTATAGACATGGCGGCGGCCAATTCATTTCGGGAACTGCAATATGCAGCGGAGGTGTATAATAGCATAAGATAATCTTGATTTATTCATGAGGTTTTTTTCTTCTATTAATATTTCTCATAGTGATAATGATCGTCGCATAATTTTGATGGGTTCTTCCGTTCCTACACATTGTTGCGTAAATCAATTTGCTTCATTTTCATGCGCTAGCGGAGCTTGAAGGACGTGTGTTACTGTTGTTTTGCTGAAATCCATTGCAATCAATTGAGATCGGCAACACACTTAGTCGCATAAACAAATCTGAATTAATTGTTGAACACTGGGAGGATGAACGATGTTGCAAAGAAAAATTTCACGAAATATTGCCGTTATTGGCGTCGCCGCAGCACTCGGCGCTGGCCTCGCGTCGACGGCTCAAGCGGAGGTGGATAAGGTCCGCTTCGCACAACAATTCGGCCTGCTTTATTTGCCCATGCATGTCGTCGTGGACAAGAAGATGGTTCAAAGTTGCGCCAAAGCGGCAGGCCTTGGGGACGTTAAGGTCTCCATGCACCGCTTCTCGGGCGGCGCTGCTGTCAATCAGGCACTGCTGTCAAAGAACGTTGATTTCGCCGCTGGTGGTATCGGGCCGCTGCTCAAGCTCTGGGATAAAACCAAGGGCCGCCTCAACGTCAAGGCGATGACGACTCTTGCCGCCATGCCTTTGAAATTGAACACCAACGACAAGGGTGTGAAAAAACTAGAAGATTATGTCGGTCTCACGGATCACAAAATCTCAACGCCCTCGGTGAAAGTTTCCATCCAGGCGGTTGTCCTGCAGATGGCTGCTGCCAAAAAATGGGGTCCGGAAAACGCTTTCAAATTGGACCCGCTAACCGTTTCCATGAAACATCCCTCAGCCGCTGCGGCGTTGCTGGCCGGTGGTCAGTCGGTGAAGAGCCATTTCGCCACCCTGCCGACTTCCTATCAGGAACTCAAGAGCGGCAAGGTCCACAACGTTTTGACATCTTATGACGTATTGGGCGGCGAACATTCAACAGTCGCTATGTACAACGCCGAGGCCTGGAAAAACGATAATCCGAAGCTCTACAAGTGCGTTTGGCAGTCCTACCGGAAAGCCATGGCATGGATTAACAACAACAAAAAAGACGGTGCGGCGCTTTATAAGCGTTTCACCAAGTCCAAGCTGAAGATTGAAGAAATCGAAGGCATGGTCGGCGACGTCAAGGAAATGCACTATTCCTTATCACCGAGCCGTACCATGAAGTTCGCCGAATTCATGCACTCGATCAAAGCGATCAAAACATGCCGGCAAGCTGGAAAGACTTCTATTGGGAAAACAACTACGACCAGAACGGTAGTTAACCCATGGGTCAAGACGTGCAAGCCGCGGCGGATAATTCGTCCGCCGCGGCCGCCGTTGAGCCGATTCTTGATGTCGACGGCGTCACCCTTCAATACAAAACCAAAGAACATCTGATCACTGCGACTTATCGTGTTGGTTTCAAGGTCTATCCGGCCGACCGATTCGTGCTTTTAGGACCTTCGGGTTGCGGCAAATCGACACTGCTAAAAGGCGTCGCCGGCTACATGACCCCGGTCGAAGGCGCCATGCGCTTGAAGGGCCGCGAAATCCACGAACCAGGCCCCGACCGGGTCATGGTTTTCCAGGAGTTCGATCAATTGTTGCCGTGGAAAACGGTAAAACAGAACATCACCTTCGCGCTGATGAACGGCGGCAAGTGCTCCACGCAAAAAGATGCGGATGAGCTTGCCATGGAGTACATCAAAAAGGTCAAGTTGGACCGGTTCGAAGACACCTATCCGCATATGCTCTCTGGTGGCATGAAACAACGCGTTGCCATCGCGCGCGGCATGGCCATGGAACCCGATATCCTGCTCATGGACGAACCCTTTGCGGCGCTCGACGCGTTGACGCGCCTGCAGATGCAGGAAGAATTGCTGCAGCTTTGGGAAGACACGCACTTCACCGTATTATTCGTCACCCATTCCATTGAAGAAGCGTTGATTGTCGGCAGCCGAATTCTGGTGCTGTCCCCACATCCCGGCCAAGTGAAGGCAGAATTGAACGCTCATCACCTCAATCATTCCAACGTGGGCGACAAGGAATTCAGTGAATTGCAGTCGAAAATTCACAACATGCTGTTCGCCGATCGGATTCTCGAAGATGAGCTTGCCGCGGCAGAAGGCGCTGCCCAATCATGAATACGCTGCCGCAAACCGTTATTCGGCCAGAATTCGAAGCCAGTGATCTTGATGCGGCAAATCACGGGGATGTGGCGCGCAGGCTAACGGCCTATGAACGCTTGTCGAACATGGATAGTGTTCGAAAATTCTCGATTCTGATCCTATTCATCGCCGCCTGGGAAATTTATACCCGGGCCAGCGGTGTTTCGCATTTCCTGTTGCCGAAGTTTTCGGACACTGCGGTTGCACTCTTCCAGGCCATATGGAGTGAGCAGCTTCTGATCATGGTCTGGAATTCGATTACCATCTTGGTAACGGGTTATGCCATTGGCCTAGCCATTGCCGCGGTTTTGACCACGGCGGCGATCACGACACGTTTCGGCAGCGATCTGCTGAGCACCTTGACGGCCATGCTCAATCCGTTGCCAGCCATCGCGCTTTTACCGTTAGCACTGCTTTGGTTTGGCCTCGGATCTGAATCCATCGTCTTCACGCTCCTTCATTCGGTCATTTGGCCGGTGGCGCTGAATGCTCATACGGGTTTTATGAGCGTCAGCGAAACGCAGCGCATGGTCGGGCGGAACTACGGTCTACGCGGCATGACGTATGTGGTCAAATTACTGATCCCCGCGGCTTTTCCGTCTATTCTGATGGGTCTTAAAATCGGCTGGGCTTTTGCCTGGCGGACGCTGATCGCTGCTGAACTGGTATTCGGCGGCTCAATTTCCGATACGGCGGAAACTCAGTCAGGCGGCCTCGGCTGGTTCGTCTTCTCCAATCAAATGGATATGCAAATCCCGCACGTCTTTGCCGGCCTGTTCACGGTCATCCTGGTTGGGATTTTTGTTGAAAACGTGATCTTCACGAACATCGAAATCAAAACCGTTCGGCGTTGGGGGATGCAGACATCATGAGCACCCCAATGGACACTCTTCCGCAATTGGTCATTCGCCCCGAGTTCGAGAATACAGACATCAAGGATGCTCATACGGGGAATATTGCGGTCGAATTGTCGATCGTCGAAAAAATTTGGAACATCAATGGCATCCGCAAGGCGGTTATTCTTTTGGGCCTCGTGATTACCTGGCAAATTTATACGGTCGCCTTGGACGTCGAGCCGTTGATGTTTCCATCGTTCCTGTTTTCCCTGGAACGGCTTTTGGTTGATCTGTTTACCGGCGACTTGATCTTCAAGATATGGTTCTCGGTCAAAGTGCTGTTGATTGGCTATAGTGCCGGCATGGCCATCGCCGCGGTCTTGGTCCTGTGGGCCACGGCCAGCCGGCTCGGCAGCGATTTTATCGCCACCGCGACAGCTATGTTCAATCCGTTGCCTGCCATCGCCATGTTGCCATTGGCGATGTTGTGGTTCGGCTTGGGGACGGCGAGCCTGGTTTTCGTGCTGATCCATTCGGTGCTTTGGGCCGTCGCCCTGAATACTCATTCCGGCTTCAAGAACGTAACCGAGACACTTAAGATGATCGGCGAGAACTATGGCCTGAGAGGTGTGCCATTCGTCTGCAAGGTTTTGGTGCCGGCGGCCTTCCCGTCCATATTGTCTGGCATGAAAGTTGGCTGGGCTTTTGCCTGGCGAACATTGATCGGTGCCGAACTGGTCTTTGGTGCATCATCAGGCAGCGGCGGCCTGGGTTGGTACATTTTTGAATCAAGTCAGAATATTGAGACCGAGGGTGTGTTCGCCGGTCTGTTCATGGTGATCTTGATTGGTATCGTCGTTGAGAACGTCGTATTCCGAAACGTCGAGTTGCGGACCGTCAACCGTTGGGGCATGCAGCGCTGAACGAGGGAATTAATTGCCATGGAACAATTTGATCTCTCTGTTGAACCCCGCGACCACGCGCTTGCCGCCACTGTCCATGATATTGATCTTTCCCAGGACCTGGATGAAGCGGTCATCGCGGCCATCCGCGCAGCATGGATGAAGAATCCAGTGCTAGTGTTCCCCGGTCAAACCCTGACCCCAGAGCAACATCTTGCTTACAGCCGCCGGTTCGGCGATCTGCAGGGCCATACGGTAAAAAATATCCTGCACCCCGAGTACCCGGAAATTCTAGTGCTCTCGAACCGCGGTCGTGGCGGCACGGCGCCCATCAACAATGGCGGCGCCTATTGGCACAGTGATATCACCTATGAAGAGATCCCCCCCATGGGTTCGATCCTTTATGGCTTCGAAGTACCGCCGGAGGATGGGGACACCCTATATGCTGATATGACGGCGGCTTATGAGGCATTAGACGGCGAAACCAAAGGCCAAATTGACGGCACCATCGGTATCCACACCTATCGCAACCGTCATCTTGCCATGGTCGAGGCCGGCGTCCGGCCGGCCCAGACGGAAGAACAAATGGCCAAGTGGGCCGATGTCGAGCATCCCGTCGTGCGCACCCATCCGGAAACCGGCCGCAAGGCCCTCTACATCAACGAAGGATTTACCAATGCTATCAAGGGGCTCGCGGAAGACGAAGGTCGACAACTGTTGGACCGACTTTGCGCGCATGCCACGGAAGATCGTTTTGTCTACCGTCATCAATGGCAGCCCTGCGACGTCGTGATGTGGGATAACCGTTGCACCATGCACCGTGCCACAACATACGACCTCAGTTATGAACGCTCCATGCATCGCACCACAATCCGTGGCATAAAGCCGGCCTAGGGCCGCGATGCCGAAACTCGTCACTTTCGATGTCTACATGGCACTGCTGGATATCCAAGGCAGCCTGACGCCAGCGTTAGCCGATGCATTGAATGTCCCCAAAGATCAGGCAGGGCCGATGGTGCAGCTTTGGCGGGCCAAACAAATGGAACGGGCCGCGGCCAGTAATTCATTAGGACACGGGCGCACCTCATTTCGCGATGCCACCCGTATGGGCCTCGACTACGTGCTCGGCCGAAATGAAATTACACTCGCTGAAGATCAGCGCCACCAGTTGGTGATGGCTTGGGACATACTGAACCCGTGGCCGGAAGCCATTGGCATCGTCCGAGAAATCAAAGCCCGAGGATACATGACAGCCATTTTGTCGAACGGTGA
>Ga0233439_10006314_pt1 | contig 10633 bp, 8 predicted proteins | sample SI_123_September_6_FD_182713 | JGI IMG/M metagenome (GOLD analysis project Ga0233439, IMG submission 182713) | Seawater microbial communities from Saanich Inlet, British Columbia, Canada - SI_123_September2016_100_MG | ecosystem: Environmental > Aquatic > Marine > Inlet | place: Canada: British... | reverse complement strand
TATTGCCTACGAAACTGATGATGAGTGCAGCATATTCTATGCAGCATATCCGGTCAACTGGAAGCAACTGGCGGGTTTGACTGAAGTTCCGGGAATTGATCCGGATGATATGTAAGCCTCTTGGATTGATCAATGACAGAAAAAAGTGGAGTAATTGCGAAAGCGTTTTTTCGGTCTAATAATATTGTTTAACATAGGCATATGCCCGTTCAAACAGATCTTGATCTTTATGTAATTTGTATTTCAAAAGTGTTTTTCGAAGTGAGCGCTGTACTTCTCTTTCACCGGAAGTGGTTGTTTGCCACCCGTCAAATCGGACGATTTTTACAATATCATCAACATCCGAAACAATTCGTTCAACCACGGCTGGAGTTTGGTCTGTTTTCATTTCTAAAAATAAATCAGTCAACGCTTCTTTGGCAGATTTCTGCTCTTGTTGGGAGAGTGTTTCCTGTTCGGCTTTAACGGTTTCTTTGGCCAATTTGCAGAGTTCTTTTACAAACTCAATGCTGGTAATCAATCCTTGTTCAGCTTTATCCCGCAATGCTTCCAGGCGTTCACTTAATGCTTTAAATTTTGGATTTCCTTGCTGCCGTTTAAATCGTTTAATCAATCCCTTTTCTAACTGTTTAACTTTTTTAGAATCGGGATTATTAAACAATTCATCAATCACATCTGCATCCATAATGAATTCTTCCAAATCATCGTGCAAATCACCCACATGGATATTTTCATGAATCAGTTTTGTCGTTTGTGCGCCAAAGGCAAACCAAAGCATTTTACCAATATTATCCAAGGCCGGCTGAACCGATTGATAGACCTGACTTAACCAACGATAATCCTGTAAAAATGGATTCAGTACAGCATCAGGAGAGAGTGATTCCCAGAGTTTTGCCAAGACCACATAATCTTTAGCAAAGGCATCTTTTCGTTCATCCGTTTTAATGCATTCCTGGGCCGCTTCCAATCCTTCAAATCCTTCGATGGTTCTGTCCACACCGGAAAAATGTGCCAAACAGACTGTAACGGCATCTGGTAGTTTGGCTTTTAATAAATGCAAACTGGTTATGACTTTCGCCACAGATTCTTCGTCAAACTGTAATGCTTCGGCCGCATCATCAAAAATGCCAAAGTAATCCACAATACAACCGAAATTTTTATTGGGATACAATCGGTTGGTTCTGCAAATCGCCTGCAACAAAGTGTGGTCTTTCATGGATTTATCTAAATACATGGTTTGCAGGATGGGAGAATCAAATCCTGTGAGCAGTTTTGCCGTTACAATTAAAAATTTCAGTTCAGAATCTTTATCATTGAAGGCATCAAGCACCCGTTCCTGCTCATCTTTTTCCATGCCCCATTTTCGTTTGAATTCTAAATCATCATTTGCATTGGTTGACATTACAATTCTACTGGTATTATCCGAGAAATATCCATCCAATGCTTCTTTGTATTGCACACAGGCAAAACGATCCGACGTAACAATCATGGCTTTGAATCCGTGGGGCTGTACTTTCTGACGGAAATGCAGCGCAATATCATCCACAATTTTCTGCACCCGTTCCGGTGATTTTAAGAAGACCGCCATTTGTGCGGCTTTTTTGCTCAAAAGATCTGCTTCTTCATCGGTCAACGCAGCTTGTTCAACCATGGCTTTGTAGGCTTTATCCATCATGGCCTTGTCCACATGGACATCCACCAAACGCGGTTCAAAATGTAGGGGAAGTGTGGCTTTATCTCTGATGGATTCCTGAAAAGTGTAGCGGGACAAATATCCGCCTTGATCCTGCTCTGACCCAAATGCCCAGAATGTATTTTTGTCCAATTTATTGACCGGCGTTCCCGTCAGTCCAAAATAAAATGCATTGGGCAAAGCGGCGCGCATTTGTCGCCCTAAATCACCTTCCTGTGTGCGGTGGGCTTCGTCTGCCATTACGATTATATTATGCCGCAGATTCATATTTGCAGTGGCATCTTTGAATTTATGGATCGTCGTAATCAGGGTTTTTCGTGTGTCTTTTTCCAGCAAATCATTGAGTGTGCGAATACTGTCCACCGCCACCATATTGGAGACATCTGCCGCATTGAATGTACTGGTGATTTGCGTATCTAAATCCACCCGATCAACTAAAATAATAACGGTAGGCGATTTCAATTCTCTGTGTCGACGGAGTTGCTGGGCAGCAAAGACCATCAATAGCGATTTCCCCGATCCTTGAAAATGCCAGATCAAGCCCTGTTTAATGGTGCCATCCTTCACCCGATTTACAATTTTATTGGCACCGTCATATTGCTGATAGCGGGGAATAATTTTAATGCGTCGCTTCTTTTTATCCGAAGAAAAGAGTGAAAAGTTTCTTAAAATTTCTAATAAGACATACGGTTTTAGAATTTGCTTGAGTTCGTCTCCCACTTCTTTGAGACCCAGTTTTTGTACCAGTTCTTCGTCTTCCCCTTCCAATCGCCACGGTGACCAGAGTTCTAACGGACAGCGCACAGAGCCGTAGAAAAACTCCTTCCCTTCAGTAGCGAAAGAGAGAATGTTGGGTACAAAAAGTTGGGGAATAGCATTTTCATAAATATCATGGATTTCATGAGCGCCGTCTAACCAGGAAATGGACGGACGAATCGGTGTTTTGGCTTCGCCCACCACACCACCACAGGGATACCGTTTATCAGTAACACAATATCTGGGATTTTCGTCTCCCGATGATGGACCCGAAACTGATTGGTAATGATGTATGTGTTGTTAGTGAGTTTTTCAAAATCGATAAGCCGCACCGGCACATGGCGATTATTCTCGCCAAAAGGCATGGTCTTTTCGCCTTGCAACCATTTGGTAAATTCTTCATTGGCCCGGACCAATCCGGTTTGATTAACCGAAATAAGAATAGCCCGAAGTTTATAAATGACTTCATCTGCCAAGGCGGGGTTTTGCTGAATTTCCGGGTTGATGCGAATGAGTGCCTTGCGTAGTTCAGATTCTACCAATACTTCATTTACACCGCGGTCTAATTCTTCTGATGAGCAGTATTGCCATTCTGCCTTATAAGGTGGCGGTTTTGCTTCCGACACCGCACCGAGATTCAGATTTTCACCGCTTAACTGGTGGATAATAAAATGTTCTACGGCGTTGAGTTCGTTAAAGGTCATTTCAATTTATCCAATAATTTTAATCCATCTTTATCAAATTTTGAAAAGGCTGATATTTTCTTGCCTAAATCTTTTAATGAAGCGCCGGAATGGTAAATTGTCTTCTCATCTACAATGATAAATCTGTCGTGAATGGTCTTTTTTTCTTCAATGGTAATTGGCTCAAATTGTTCGTTATACTTTTTCACATCCAAGGCAAGGCGTTTTGAAATTATTTTTGTGATTATCTTACCCTTGATGCCTTTTCTTTTTTTGGATAATAAAGTTAAAACTGTATCATCAATGTAATTATCAATGATGGTGATGGACTTTTTTGCTGAACGGATAATATCGGAAACAAAAGCATGTGCTTCAAAGATTTGCCCTTCAAAGATGATACCTTGTTTGGGAGAAATTTCGTTCGCTTCAATGGCATCAAACACCAATTCAAATTTTTCATCTATTGATGATTTATCAGCTAATTGTTTGAGTTCCAAACGATCCATTCGTTGAAATAGTGGTCCATTACTGCCAATTAAATGACGCATTGTTACGAAAGTATCTATTATTTGAATACTCACATTCACAGCAGTTTCACTCTTCAATACAGATGATAACATCGCCACACCTTGTTCAGTAAACGCAAATGGTAAATATCGTTTACCGCCATGCTTTGAACTTGAGGTCGCATTTTGCGACCTCAAGATTTCATTTGGTTTTAAGGTCACAATTTGTGACTTCAAGTTTTTATTTTCACCTGGTGTCGCATTTTGCGATTCCATTAACTTTAATTCTTCTTTGGTGAGTTGAAACCTGAAACGTTCAGGAAACCGGTCCGTATTTCTCTTAACTGCTTCATTTAACCGTTTTGTTTCCACACCATAAAGATTGGCTAAATCTTTATCCAGCATCACCTGTTTTTCACGGATTGTATGAATCAGACTCTTTATCGTCTTCGCATCAAATAGTTGTAGTTTACTCATACCGTAAATATCTCATTGATGAGTGAATTTTGAAGTTGTTTGGATGTTTCAATACTTTTCTTTATTCTAATAGTTGAGTCCTTCATTTTATCTAATTTATCAAGGGTTTTATTTATGATAGAATCAGATACATTAATTCTGAACTTTATACTTTCAATATCAATCGGTTTTAAATTGTTAATATTCGAACCAGTTAAAACCCTTTTAATATTTTGTCTATAACTTTCACTTGCAAAGAAATGTTGAACTATGCTTGTTTCCTTAACACCATTAGGTCTAAATGCAGCACAAAAAGACCCAACGGATACATTCTTTAAATCATCATTGTATTTTGCTGTTTTCCCTACTAATTCTTTTGAACCATTAGACATACAAATTGCAAAATCGTTTTGTTTCAAAATTTGGAAATATTTTACTGTCTTCATTTCAAGAATTTTTATATCATCATAATTAATGTCTGATTCCTTGATATTATTCGCCCGCAAAATGATACAACTCCCATCAGAATATTGATCTAACAAATCACTTGGTTTATATCCTACACCCCTAATGATATTCCCTAAATCAGATACTCTTTTTTTTAATCCATCTTTTTTTAGAAGAACTATTTCAATTTGACTTAAATAAGTTAATCTTAATTTTTCCAACACTTCCTTCTCGTTCACCACCACATCATCCATTGCCCAGAGCAGTTCGGCGATTTTGGCTTGCTGGTCTTTCGGCGGGAGAAGGAATTCTTGCTGTTTCAGTGTTTTCCAATTTATGGTTGGAGATAATGAGCCCACAGAAATATCAACAGCACGGTGCATAAACAAATCTGACTGTAAAAAGAATGGAAATAATTCAGGTTCTATAATTTCCGAATTTGCACGCAACACCAAGGCGTGAGCAGAACAAAATCCGTCAAATTCAACAATGGCTGCTTTTCGTTGGTAGGCTCTTCGCTTGCCAAAAATTATATCTCCAGGATAGCATCGTAACTTTAGTCCCATCACATCACCTTGTTCACCAAACCGTTTAATATGCAGTGATTCGGGGTCAAGATGTTCTAAACCAACATAGATCTCTAAATCAGTATTTGTAGGATCAATTTTTTCTGAAATGCTATAAGCAATCTCATCAAATCGATGGGTTTGCCAGTTTGATTTATCTATGTTTTCAAACATCAGTCCAACATTCCAAACAATTCAGTCATACTATTTTCCAGTGCGGCAGAACTGGTTTCCCATTCAGCCAAAGCATCTTCAAAACCAATTTTTTCTGTTTCTACAACATTGCTCACATAGATGGGCAAATTTAAACTACCGCCTTTTTCCATCACTTTTTCATTCTCAACTACTTTACAAAAGCCAGCTTCATTTTGATAATTCTGGTAAGCTGTAAAAATCTTCTGAATATGGTTTTCTTCCAAATTAGCGATGCTTTTTTCCTGTTTCACTTCCTTAACCGCATTGATGAACAGGATCTTGTTTTTTCGATTTTCTGATTTATTGGTATTTGATATGAGTAAACAGGCTTCCATGGGAGAGTTATAAAACAGATTCGCTCCCAAGCCAATCACGCATTCTACTAAATCATTTTCAATCATTTTCCGGCGCATCTCCGCTTCTTTATCTCGAAACAGAACGCCGTGTGGCCAGAGCACAATGGAACGGCCATTTTCAGCATTCAGGCTTTTGATTATATGCTGTTGAAAGGCATAATCGGCACAGCCTTTGGGCGGCCTGCCCCAGATATTTCTGCCATAAGGGTCATTCTCAAATGATTTCTGGTCCCAGCGTTTTATGGAGTAAGGTGGATTTGCCAGAATTACATTGAATTTTTTCAGTTCATCATATTCAATAAAACCGGGGTTCGCCAGCGTATCGTCGCGGATAATGTCAAATTCTTCAATGCCGTGCATAAACATATTCATCCGGGCAATAGCCGATGTAATGAGATTAATTTCCTGTCCGTAGAGTTTCAGCGTCCGGTATTCTTTTCCGGCTTTTTTCAGTTGCAAGGCACAGTTCAATAGTAATCCACCGGAACCGCAGGTAGGGTCATACACCGATTCACCCGGTTTAGGGTCCATGATCAGTGTCATTAACCTTACCACTGTTCGGTTGGTATAAAATTCGGCGGCGGTATGTCCACTATCATCAGCAAATTGTTTAATGAGATATTCGTAAGCATCGCCCAATTGGTCAGCCGGAACATGGGTATTGTTCAGGCTATGCTTGGAAAAATGTTCAATGAGATTGGTGAGAATTTCATCAGAGAGCCGGTCTTTGTTTGTCCAGGATGCATCACCAAAAATACCGTATAGTGTTTCGGGATTGGCTTTTTCAATGGCGCGAATGGCTTCCTGAATAGCATTACCTACATTTACGGTTACTTCCCGCACATCTTTCCAATGAGCACCATCAGGAATTTGAAAACGGTGGTTCTCTTCAAAAGTGGCGTATTCTAAATCGCCATCACTTTCCTTTAGAGCGGTTTCATATTCTTCATCATAAACATCTGAAATCCGCTTAAAAAAGAGCAACGGAAAGATGTATTGCTTATAATCCCCCGCATCAATGGTGCCCCGCAAATAAGTGGCTGCACCCCAGAGATATTTTTCTAATTCTTGTTGGGTCATTTTACTTTCCCCAATAGCGATAATGCACTTTTATCAAATTTAGAAAATGCCGAAATCTTTTTACCTAAATCTTTCAATGAAGCGCCGGAATGGTAGATGTCTTTTTCATCAATGATGATGAATCGGTCATGAATATTGGTATTCGTGATAAATTGTATTTCGCCGTATTGCTCACTGAATTTTCGCAAATCCAATTTTTGCGGATTGGTTTTAGAATAAATAGTAATAGCGACTTGTTTTCGTTTTTTTGTCAATAATTCCAAAACAGTTTCATCAATATAATTATCAATAATCATTATTGAAGTTTTCGCTGATTTTACAATTTTGGATATGAATAGATGTGCATCAAAATATTGTCCATCAAATATAATTCCCTGTTTTGGTATAATTTGATTTTGTTCAATGGCATCAAAGACAATGTTGAATTTTTCGTCTTGTTCAAGTTGCTTCAGTTCAATTCTATCTAATCGATGAAATAGTTGAGCATTGGCGCCGATAAATTTCCGCATTGACACAAAAGCATTTATGATTTGGATACTAACATTTACAGCCGTTTCACTTCGCAATACAGCTGAAAGCATGGCCACACCTTGTTCAGTGAAAGCATAAGGATTTGTGGATGAATGCTTCAATGTTTTAAACCGGTCGCAATTTGTGACCAGTTCATTTTTTTCATTATCTGATAATTGAAAACGAAATGCTTCAGGAAAACGATTAATATTTCTCTTTACTGCTTGATTTAATACTTTAGTGGTTACACCATACAAACTTGCCAAATCTCTATCTAACATCACTTGTTCATTACGAAAATTAAAAATGAGATTTTGTATGTCATTGAGATTGAATATTTGAACATCAGCCATTATTGAACCCCAAATTCTTTTAATTTCTGTATAAATACGGTTTCAGCATTTTGTGCAGATTCCCAGGCTATTTTCAAATCTGTCATGGCTTCTTCTACTGAAGGCAAATTGTCCTCAATGATTTTTTCTACGTAAAGCGGAATGTTCAGATTATAGTCATTTTCAGCAATTTCTTCCATAGATGCCACTTTTACATAATTTTCCACATCTTCATAATTCTGTACCCATTCAAAAATTTGATTCACATGCTTTTCTTCTAAAAAGTTCTGTGCGCGTCCAACTCTAATTTGGTCAGAAGCATCAATGAATATTACTTTGTTTTTCTTTTTGTCTGATTTTTGCTGTTTAAAAACCATAATACACGGTGCTAACTGGGTGCCATAAAACGCATTTGGTCCCAAACCAATAACGGTTTCTAATAAATCCATTTCTAATAATGCTTTTCGGATTCTGCCTTCTGTATTTTTCCTAAATAATGCACCGTGGGGCAAAACAACTGCCATTCGCCCTGTAACAGGTTTCATGGATTTTATCATGTGCTGAACCCAAGCCATATCGCCATTTCCTTTGGGCGGAACACCGGCAATATTTCTGCCATAAGGGTCATTTGCCCATGAATCCGCACCCCATTCTTTTAAAGAGAAAGGCGGATTTGCAATCACACAATCAAAAGTCTGGAGTTCGTCTCCATAAAAATATGCAGGATTACGAAGTGTATCACCACGAACGACCTGAAAGTCTTCAAACCCATGAAGAAACATATTCATTCTTGCAATGGATGATGAAGTTAGATTTTTCTCCTGTCCGTAAAGTTTGAGCGTGCGATGGTCTTTTCCATTCTCCTTCACGTGATTCATCGATTCTAAAAGCATTCCACCGGTTCCGCAGGCAGGATCATAAATGGATTCACCCTCCTTGGTATTATTAATTAAACCCAACAGATGAACTACAGATCGCGGTGTATAAAATTCTCCTGCTTTTTTATTGGTTAAATCTGCAAAATGTTTGATGAGATATTCGTAAGACTGTCCGAGTAAATCCGGATCGACATTTGAATTGGATAAAACGTATTGAGAAAAATGTTCAATAAGATCATTCAAAATAGAATCGGTCAGTTTATTTTTGTTTGACCATTGGGCATCACCAAAAATGCCGTAGAGATATTCCTGATTGGCCTGTTCGATTCCTCGAAATGCTTTTTCAAGCGCTTGCCCTACATTAGTGGTTTGTTCTCTAACATCCTTCCAATGACAACCTTGCGGAATCACAAAGCGATGAAATTCCGGAAGTTCAGCATAATCTTTATCTCCTGATGATTCTTCTAATGCGTTTGCATATTCTTCATCGTATACATCCGATATGCGTTTGAAGAATAAGAGTGGGAATATGTAAACTTTAAAATCAGAAGCATCCACAGGTCCTTTTAAAATCCACGCTGCTTTGGATAGATATTGTTCAAGTTGAGATATAGTGAAATTTTCTGACAATTTTCTGCCTGCTTATGATAAGAGTTCTAAGTGTATTTATTCTTTTACTATTATTTTGTTATTATTAAGTAAAATTATAATTTATGCAAATCAGAATTTTACGGTTTAAATCGTCTCCGATTAAGTGCTTGATGGAAAATAGTATAAAATAGGAAATAGCATTTCAGCCTTCATGCTGAAATCAGGCAAAAATTCAGGCAGGAATCAAATCGGGGCGTTCTTTTAAAAATTTATCCAGTCCGGAAAGGTCCTCGCTGGCTGCTTTTAATCTCTGGACACCTTCTTCCAGCATTGCTTGATCCGCGGCTATTGAAAGGCGTAGAAAGTATTTTCCGTCTGCGCCGATTTGTCCGAAAGATTTACGGTCCAGTACTGCGACTTGATGCTCATAAAGCGCGAACATCTGGAAAATGTTGTCCGGTGAACTTTGTTGCTCTTTACTGAGACGCTGGTGCTTTTCGATGAGACCAAGATTTTCACAAACTCCGGAAATATTTGGAAATAAGTAAAACGCACCTCCGGGTTTCTGACAGGTGATTCCGGGGATTTCATTGATTTTCTGCCAAATCAAATTACGGCGTGTCTCAAAAGTTTCCACCATTTCTTTTACTGCAATTTGGGAAAGCGGATTTTCAAGTGCTTCTCTCGCTGCTTCCTGATTGTAAGGTGGAACGCAGGAAAAATAATTGATGTTCAAAGTTTTAAAAACGTCTGCTTCTTTCACAGACGGAAAAACCGCGTAACCGACTCTACCACCGGTCCAGGCATAAGTTTTTGAAAATCCTCCGGCAATAATTGTACGCTCCGCCATTTCCGGAACAGAGGAAATTGAGCGGTGTTGTTGTCCGTCAAAAATTATGTTTTCGTAGATTTCATCTGAATAAACGCGCACGTTTGGATGACAACGTTCCAAAATAACTTTAGCGGTTGCTTCAAGCAGTTCCTTTCCAGCAACTCCACCGGTTGGATTGGACGGAAAGTTGAGGTAAATCAGCTTGGTTCTGGGCGTAATTAAATTTTCCAGTTGTTCCGGAGAAAAAGTAAAATTTGCGGATTCTTCAAGATGCAGTGGTACCGGAACAGCCCGGACATAAGGAATGAAAGATTCATAAATTGGAAAGCCAGGACTCGGATAAATCACCTCATCTTCCGGTTCACAGTAGACCTGCTGAGCCAAACCAATAGACGGTTTCCCTCCAGGGAAAACGACCACCTGTTCCGGATTAGTTTTTAAGTCACGGGTTTCATTGATTTGCTTGCTGATTGCTTGCCGCAGGGAAAGCAAGCCTTTGGGATCACAATAATGTGTGTTGTTCAAATCCAACTGCCGTTTGATTTCTGCTTTGATATGTCGTGGTACCGAAAAATCAGGCTCACCCAAATTCAACTTTATAACCGCGGATTTATCTTGTTCTATGCGAACAATGTGAGATCCGACTTTGAAGGCATTTTCTGTATCAATTCTGGAATTTCGTTCTGCGAATAAATTCATATTATTTTTGGTTCTTGAGTTGGTATAAGCATTATAATTTCTTCAGTAGTTCT
>Ga0233439_10006311_pt1 | contig 10635 bp, 15 predicted proteins | sample SI_123_September_6_FD_182713 | JGI IMG/M metagenome (GOLD analysis project Ga0233439, IMG submission 182713) | Seawater microbial communities from Saanich Inlet, British Columbia, Canada - SI_123_September2016_100_MG | ecosystem: Environmental > Aquatic > Marine > Inlet | place: Canada: British... | reverse complement strand
AATAGAAATAGCAAAAGAGCAAATAACACGTGAGCCTTATCCATTTCCTACATTAGAAATATTAAATAAAAGAGATAATATTAATGATTATGTGATTGAAGATTTCAAACTTCACGATTATCAATATCATCCACAATTAAAAGGGGCAATGAGGGCGTAGGTTCATCGTCTAACACCTTACTATCAGCATAAAAATAATTCGCAAATTTGGGATTCGGAGACTTTATACGATGTAATATAGTAGCCGTACATACATTTAGTTGCCTTCCTGCGTCTGTAGCTGATATATAAGTTTTTCTATCTATTACAATTTTCCTTGCGTTTGTTGGTATATTTCCAATACGGCTTTCTCTAAGTTTTTGTTTAGTTTCTTCACTATGATGTTTCCCAAAAAAAGGATTTTTTTCACCTAATCGTTGTCTCGCAATAACTGACAGTTTATCTTTTGTTTCTTGTGATGCCTTTTTTCCAAGACAATAAGTATTACCTTTATGCATTTCTGAAAATAATCTTTTTACTTCATCGGTATGGGTTCTTCCATACATACCATTTTTTTCTCCTGTTTTCGTACAAAATCTTCGTTTATACTCTTCCGGTGTTAATTCGCTAATTCTCTTCTTTTGGTTGATTGCACTTTTTTTTATAATTTGTTCCCGATCTGGATGAAAAGTGAGCGTATCCCCCCCACTACTATTATAATGTAAGTTGTATAATTTATCTCGTATAGTCAAATCTTCCAAGTAAGAAAGTTCAACATTTTTTGCTTCTTCTTCTGTTTCACACACTTGTAATATTTCATAAGTAAAACATTCAGACCCATATTTCTCATATGCTCGTTGCATACGAATATTGCGGTGACACCCACCTCTAAGTGTGCTTTTATGTTTTTGCCATCTCTGTTTAATATTGCAACTATATCCAATATAATACTTCCCCTCGGGACATAAAGTATTCGAAATTTTGTAAACGCCAATAATAGGTTTTCCCATTTTATATATTACTTAAAGATTTTTCTTTAAGTAATTAATACCATTATTAATAATTAAATTCCTAAATATTTTCCTTTTCCATATTTTGCATTTTTTCCTTTCTTTTCAAATAAGCTCGTTTATTATATTCTTTTCTTTGTTCTGGTGTTACTTTTGAGACATAATTCGCTTTTTGTTGGCATTCTTTTACACGTTGTTTTACTAGTTCCTTATTTCTCTGATAATATGCTTTACTACTTTCAGGAGCAGTATATTTTTTCAAATGTTCTTTCGTAGCACTTAACTCTAGTTTCGTAGCATCAAGTTCTTCTTGTAATTGTCTGATGATTTCATCTTTATCCATTTCGTTACTATACATATATGAAAACATTTATATAATTTAAATATAATTAGTTAAAAACAACCTATATAACTTATTTATAACAATGAGTCGTGCAAATGCCGCCGCTATAAGAAGACGTGTTACAAATCCTCAAGTGAATGTAGCTCCTAGACCACCACCAGCCCCTATTCCAACATCTACACCATCACCTATTGAAAAACCTACTGGATTGACACTTCAAGAGTTTATTTCTGCTCTTGATAATCGTGTATCAAAACTAGAAGAATCACTTACCAAGTCTCTTCCAAATGGAACTGAACCAACTGTAACAGACTTATTGGATGAGTTTCAATCCAGATTTGAAATGATAGCTACTGAAATTTCTGATATGAAAGATACCGTATTAAAACTACAAACATATACAATGGATGTAAACAAAATGCTTATAGATGAAAGAATTCAAATTTTATCAGATGTTAATCCGGACTCTAGAACCAAAGCAATTGGTAACGATACTGATTTAAATAGTGTAGTTAGTCTTGGTGCCAATACTATCCATACCGAACATACCAGTGTTGATATGCGAGAATTGGTCCAAGAAGAAATGACAAAAAAGGAAGAAAATAAGTAAAAATAGGAAATAAAACTTTATATGTATAATATTATAGTCATACATATAATGCAAGACAACAACATTATGGAAACTATCCATAATTTACAAAACCAATATTATAATATTAATAACAAAAACTCTTTTTTCAAAAAGAAACAAAAATATGAATGTGCTGATTTAGTTACAAATCAAATAGGCATTGACACAATGTTAACCAAATGTATATTTATCTTTGACAATTCCAAAATTTTCATAGATTATACCATATTCAAAACTTTTGCCAATCCTAACAATTATCACGACCTTACCTTATTTTTAGCAAGAACGATCAATGATACAATTCATAAACATAAAACATTCGAAATCCATATTAATTTAGACACACTTACCATATCTGCTGTTGAAAGATATTCCGCGATTATTACAAGTTTTGCCGAACACGGACAAAATAACAATTATGATAAATATTTAACCAAACTTGAACTATACAATACACCCTGTTTCATTAGCACTACGACCAGTATATTAAACACATTTATATCACCAAAAGTAAAAAATATGGTAAAATTCTATAAAAAATCGGAAAGTGCCGAACCATTAAAAAATATATTGCAGTAAAAAGCTTATAAAAAAAGGATATTCTATTATATACAATGTCTGGATTACTTAATTTTTTATTATTTATCATCGTGTTAGTTATTTATATCCACATAATTAATCAGTTAAAAACCAGTGAAGATTTAGAAGTTTATGAAATGGACTATACAAATAACCAATATTTACAACAAGTTTGTGATATAAAACAACCTGTATTATTTGAGTTGAATAGCATATCACCAGAATTTTTCGAAAAGATAAATGAAAACACATTCAAAAACAACGATAAAGAAGACATCAAAATCAAAGATATTCGTGATTATTATAAAGATGATAATATTGACTACATTGTTTTACCATCAAGTTCCGCAATAAATTTAATGAAAACGGATATGCGATCTAACTATTTCACAGAAAATAATGACGATTTTATTGAATCCGCTGACTTATACCATATTTTTCATTCCAATGATACCTTTATAAAACCTCCTATGTCAATGGTTACAAAATACGATATATCTACTGGTTCAAATGGAACAGTTACCCCCCTTCGGTATCATACAGATTTTCGCAAATTCATATCAGTTCATTCCGGTAAAGCGAAAATCAAAATGACACCTTGGAAAAGTAACAAATATCTAGCCCCATATCGCGATTTCGAAAATTACGAGTTTCGTTCTCGTGTGAATGTATGGAACCCAGATAAAGCCCATAAAAATAATGTTGAAAAATTAAGATTTTTGGAATTTGATATTACACCTGGAAATACTTTACATATACCTCCTTATTGGTGGTATACCATACAATTTAGCAAAGATAATGATACAGTGATTACAACTATTACATATAATTCTATTATGAATTGCGTTACGAATTTGCCTAATTGGGGACTTTATTATTTACAACAAACAAACACTAAAACCAAGATTACAAAAACACTACCTATTGATATAGACGCCGATAAACCGATAGAAAACAGTGAAACTACAGTAGATAATAATTCAAACGAAGTTCCAATGACACAAGAAATTTAGTAGGAATTATTAAGTAAAAATATTTGTATTATGTAAATGAGTGATAATACAAATTCGAATAAAGATGAAAAAAATGAACCTATTGAAAACGAATTAAGTGAAAATGTGCTATCTATAAATGATACTCCTTTACCAACATTTAATGCGTTACCTGATGAAGAAGAAAACAATAATGATATTATTATAGATCTTCACAAAAATAAATCTGTCAAAAAACTAAATCATATTGAAGATGATAACAATAGTGAAATATTGTCAATAGATAGCATACCTGAACCAGTGGATGATATACAAAGCTTAAAAAGTGTTAATTCCAGAGATGAAATTGCTTCTCAAAGAACACAATTATCTAATAATCAAAATTGGTTTTCTACAAGAGAATATATTGTATTTAAAAACCAATTACACTCTTTAAAAAAATGTAATAATTTTATTTTAAAAGAGGGAAAAGAGTGTAAAAGACTACTTGATTTAAAATACGAGGATTTGACTTCAATGGTTAATAACATTCAAACCTCGGTTATTTTTATGTCAACCTTATCCGGGTTTTTTCAAGCTACAAAAACGCAGTTCGCTATCAATGTAGATATAATAGCAGTGGTATCAATTACTATTTCTACGTATATATCTCTTATTTTATCCATATCAAAATATTATAAATTGGATGAATTAAAAGACCGTATACAAACATTAAGAGAGAAATATTCTTTACTTCATAACCGTATTGACTATAGAATGGATGTTCTAGGTCCCTGGAATAATAAACATCTATGGGAACATCAAGACCCAAAGATTAAAATGAAAGAATGGTCTGAAGTAGTAATGAATATGCAGACAGATTACAATGAAATCATCAAAACCAAACAACAACTTACTACAGAGTTTGAAGTCATTATGGATACAATATCTAGAAATAAATATAATACTCTCAATTCATTACTTAATTACAGTAATAGAGAACAATTATTTATGATTAGACAAAAGGAAAGTCAATTAGAAAGACGCATAATGGAAGCTAATGGAAAATATGGAATGTCGTCAAGACCTAGTATAGTATTACAGCATGAAGAATTAGATAATTGGGACGAAGACGATAGTATAGTATAATACGAAATAATATAAAAATACTATGTATATTAGTATATCAATATGGATGTTAATATAGACGTTAATACCGTTCCACGACTTTTTAATCCACCTATAACAATAACTAACAAAAATGAATCTTTTGATTATACGCTAGTAATGTTAAAAAATATAATTGATAAACAAGAAAAAATGATTTTAGACCACGAAACAAGAATAAAGGAACTACAAAACAATGTTTCAAACCTAGAACAAATAATTAAAGGACGCCAATTTATGCGTAGTGTTTCATTTGAAGATTTAACCAATTCCGATTAATATCATATACCTCATAATATGATATTATATCATCTAATCATTTGTAATCTGTTGTTTATTGATTACCGTCTCTTTCAATATATTATTGATTATTTTGTTTTCAAATTTCAAATCTTCTTCTTTTCCATATCCACCTAACGATGCCTTTGTATATTCAAAGAATTTGTCACATTCAGGTGTATCTAATATGTCTGAATTTGGATTTTGAGCTCTCCACGGATGAACTTGTTCCTTGTTCTTATTTGCTACTATGCGAACAGCTTTTCTCAAATGTGTCTTATTATCGTCTTCTTTCGCCCATTTATTCGAATCTTTTACATAAACCACTTCACGTTTTAAATCAGTACAGTGAATTGGTCGTGTATGAGGCTCCATATCACGTATACGTTCAACCATTATATTTGAGATACCCTTTACAAAACCTAATTCGCCTGTATTAACAAAATCGTCAGTATTTAGCTCAATAGATTGGATAAAATCATTCAAATTAATAGCATCTTTACAAGTCTCATTCAAGAATACATTCAAATTAAACTTATTGTTAGTTATATTCGTATTATTAGTAGTATTGTTAGTGGTATTACCGGAGTTCTTTGCTAAATCAATAATATGTTTGTTTTGCTCTACCATTAACTCACGGAGTTCTTTATTCTCTTTCAATAGCTCAACTACTAATGACGAGTCTATTGTATGCGTCTCTGTTGATCCCCCTATTTCTATCAATTCCGTGTTTCTATACGAACATCTATGCTTGTGATACCATAAACTGTTACGTGCTTTATATACCTTACCACATTCGCACTCAAATTTGCCGGCGTTTTTTGGCGTTTTTTGTGTTCTATTTGTTCTATTTTGATGCTTTGCAGTCATTATGTGTCTATTATAATCACTTTGTTTATAGCATTTAAAGTTACAACTTTCGCAACTATATTTATCGGCGTTTTTTGGCGTAATTTCCATTCTAAATGTTCTATATATATTGAACATCATTTTACGCTCTAAATCATTTTCAGCGTAAAATACTTAAAAATGTATGCAGTCAGGTTTCCCAGTATAATTTAAAAAATACTGCATTTCAGTCACAACAACCCTTTTTGAAAAGTGTTTTTACAAAACTATTTTCGCAAAATCAAAATTGGACATTTTTAAAATGTCCAATTTCCAAATCTTCGCTGGACTTTTATTTTTACTTTTTCAGCGTAAAATATGTAATTATTAAGTATTCATCGTAAAATATTTACTTTCAAATTCCCATATTATAATCTAACTAAAATATACTTTAATGAGAAAAGCAATCGATAGTTCTGATAATTTTTCCAATACTTTCGACTACATTCAATATCTAAACAATCAAAATAAAAGTTCGGAAAGTATTACTGAAATACAGTCAACTTCATCAGAACATAAAAGTAGAAATAACAGTTTAGTCGAAAATGATTATATGTATTATGAAGGTTATTCAGATGATGAAGTAAAACGAAATACAACAAAAACTGTCCCTATACCTATTAGACAAAGGGAAACTACATTTGAAGGAACATCTATATTAGACGCACGATATTTAACACCAACGCCAACATTTTATATGGAACAATTACAAGATAATATGCTTATTATTAAAGACTTGGTCAATGAAAAACTACAAAATGTTATATCAAAAAAATAAAATATACCCATATAATAAATGCATAATACGGATTTACTAATTTCATAATACAAAAAAAGCACCCCTTTTTGATGCTTTTTTATTTGGTATAGTTTTATATGGTGTTTTTGACGGCACTAATTTCGCATTATTTTCAAAATGGTCTACTAAATTAGCAATAATAGATGTATTGTGGGGTGGATTTTTGATGCTAGCAACAACCTATTTGACGTATAATTTATCCAGTTTTTTCTGATTTTTTAGTTATTTTCCGTTTCGTGATTTTACTAACGACGGTATATTTGTATTTTTTACAAAATTGTCTAATAGTTAGCTGTTTTTCTTTACCTGTACCAATTGATAATTCGTGAATATCGCTTGGTAGTTCATTTTGTTCGTAATCCCATAATTCACAAAAATTGTTTTCATCATCTTCATCAATAAATGTTACGGTTTTTGTATCATCATTAATCGAACCATTGTGGTCTGTAATACGCTCTAACCATATAGGGCTTCGACTAGCATAGTATAACCATTTTTCAAACGGATAATTATAAATATCTTTAAATTCTACCTCTGTTTTTGTATTAAATAATGTGTTATATTCTTTCATTATTGGATATAGTTTCACAGTTGTCAATAAATTTCTAGCCTTTTCTCCCTTTTCAACGTCAACTATTTTTGTATTATACTTTTCAATATGTTCTGATGTTAATGAAATAAAACATTGTGGCATCAAATCTTCATTTTGTTCGTCCTTTGTAATTTTGTAACTAAGTCTATCCTTTACAAATGTAACCAAATTGTAAGGACGTAATGCTAATGTATAAATAATTGAGCCGACATTGCAATCACAACGATTAACGTCATTCTTATCCCACATTTCTCTTAATTCATTAATATAATCTTTGAGATCGGGATTGTTTTCAGCATATATATCATTATAAATTCTTTGTAAAAATTCAAATGTCTCTTTTTCAAAACCAGAATAATAAGATTCATATCCCCAGTATAATGCTTGCGTTGGGTCATGATTAAGTAATGATATAAATAATGATTGTCTTACTTCTATTACAGAATATAAGTAACGAGTAAGAGCATTAGAGTAATATATTTCATCAGTATCGCTCATTTTAGATAAGGGTTATCATTATTGAATATAAAAAACTTTATATTCAATTTTCTATAATTCGCATAATTGCAAATTATCCGTTTTTGATATATATTGTTGTTTGTCTGATAAACAATAACATTTGTAATTACCCGCTAATTCTTTATCTATTTGAATTGTTTTTTTACAATTCGGACAACGTATAATTACATTACAATTGTTGATATAATTTTCATAATCATTAGTAATACAAGGACATATTCGTTTACTATGATTATTACCCATTACTGTAATGTAATTAGATAGTCTTTATGTAATTACAAAAGTATATTATTGATTACAGTTGTAAATTTCTAATTACTATTGTAAAATTATTACCATTAATGCTTTTTATTTAGAAATAATTTACAAAAATAATAATTTGTAATTATATAACAATTATGCCTGGAAACGGAAATAGTTCAAAGCTTAATGACGTGCGAAAAACCAATGGAGGACAAAAGAAGAATGGAGGGCAGAAAACCAATGGAGGGCAGAAAACCAATGGAGGGCAGAAAACCAATGGAGGAAAAAAACACAAAAAATAAAATATTGTATTAGTATATATGGTCCGTACTAATAAGGATAAAACTAATAAAAAGAAAGGGGGAACTGTGCGTAAGACCCGAAAAAATTATAAAAAAGCAAATAAAACAAATTCTCATATAGTAAAAGTATTTTTGGAAGTATTAAATATGGTAAAACTATACCACTGGAAAACTCGTTCGTACGCTCAGCATCAAGCAACTGACGAGTTATATGCTAATTTAAATAAACATATAGATCAATTTGTAGAAGTTCTCATTGGTAAAGATGAAAGACGTATTAAAATGTTAGAAAAAAGAATTGATTTGATAGACCCATCTAATACTCGTAACTTTAAAGAGCGTATTTATGAATATCGTGAATTTTTATTAGACATAAATATGTATTTTAATGAAAAAAGGGACACAGATTTATTAAATATTCGTGATGAGATTTTAGCTGATATTAATCAGTTCTTATATCTAATGACTTTTGACAAATAAATGGAGTTATAATCAGATAATAATCCATGTAAAGTGGGAATATTATAAGAATTATCCGGATACTTACCGTGTGTTTCAAAATAACGAATACTAAAAGGATTACATCGTTTTTGAATAGCAGTCTTTCTACGTAAAAATGCCTTTTTCCAATGTCTTTGAATTAGTCGTAACCAATAAGTTTTTAAAACTACTGTATATGTGAAATCATCTAATATAAACAGCTGCATAATGTCTATATTAGGTAATGTCATTAAAATACTGAATTCATATAAATAATTAAGAACATCATTGACCGGATATTTAAAGAATGTTGAGTTTTGTATAGCATTTGAATATAAAATGTACTTTTTATCTCGTGAAATCCTATAATTTCCAATATAATAATGGTGTTGTTCTTTTTCACTATTTAGAAAATCTTGTTCGAAAAAGAATATATCTTCAATAGCTTCTTCTTCGTTTGTATTAAATGTATTTATTGATGTAATTTCATCCATATCATCACTATCATCGCTACTACTACTAGTAGATTGATTGTTATCACTGCTACTATCCGAAATAGGGGTTGTAACATATAAATATGAAATAGTATCATCTTCAGTTGATAAACTCGATTGTTCGTCTTCAGACATTATTTGTATTGATAAAATAACATTATAAATATATTTATTCAATTTTTATCTAATGGTATAATATAGAATGTCATCATATATAGATAAAGAAATACAAAAACCGAATACTCCTGTAGCACAAACAGTACCTATGGCTCCTACACCACCACCAAGTGAACCAACCGCATCATTAGCAAAACCAACCGAGCAGGATAAAGCAGAACAAATAGTCGACCCAGTTCAATATTATGTAAAATTCTCGTTTATGATAACTTATATTTTACTATTGACAACAGCAACCGTTACGTTTATATAAGCTATGACAACAAGTGAACCAGTAGCAAGACACGTATTGAATTTAGAAACGTGTATTTCTATTATTGCGGGTTATTTTTATTCTTTGTTTTTAAGTCAAATAGACAGATACCAAGCAGAGGGTAAACGTGTTGATTGGAAAAGATTAACACAAACACGATACGTAGATTGGTCTATAACCACACCTATAATGATACTTGTGTTATGCTTGGTATTGGGTAAAAATATAGGTAAATCTGTAAAATTAGCAACAATATTACCAATAATAGGTCTGAATTATTTAATGTTATTGTCCGGATACTTAGGTGAGACAGAGGTTATCAATAAATTCGTCTCATTAATACCGGGTTTTGGTGCGTTTGCAGGAATGTTTTATTTACACCCTTGAAGATTTAAAATGCCGTGGATCTTTTGGACTTTCGTGTTTTTCTTTTTCCGCCAAGTTTTCCATAAGGTCTATTCATACCTAAAAGTTGGAGATTGTATATAGTATCTACATCAGTTGGAGATTGATGATATGCCTTAGTTTTAAGTGATGATATATTGGGTCGTTTATAATTTGATAATTCTTTTATATTATCGTCTTTTTGCTTTTTTATTTGATTTTTCGTTTCTATGTAGTTTTCTATCGCATAAGGAATACCATTTTCTTCTTGATCCTCTGGTGTCATATCATCCCATAGGTCTTCTGCCAGTTGAAGTTCTTTGTTTGTAGCAAGATCAAGTTCAATATTAATATCTGGGTGTTCTAATAATAATTCAACCATGTATATATCTTCATATCTAATTGCGTGTATAAGTGGTGTATCACCCTTGTTATTCTCTTTGTTTATATCAGCGCCCTTTTCAAGTAATAATTCAACGACATCATATTTTGCATTTATCACTGCTGTTGAAAGAGCCGTATTATTATAATCGAATTCGTCTGTT
>Ga0233439_10006307_pt1 | contig 10640 bp, 6 predicted proteins | sample SI_123_September_6_FD_182713 | JGI IMG/M metagenome (GOLD analysis project Ga0233439, IMG submission 182713) | Seawater microbial communities from Saanich Inlet, British Columbia, Canada - SI_123_September2016_100_MG | ecosystem: Environmental > Aquatic > Marine > Inlet | place: Canada: British... | reverse complement strand
AGCCTTATCCAGGCCGTAAAGATGAGTTTCCAATTGTTGCACTGCCAATGGAAGTATATGGATATCTGCATTTAGTATGAAAGCAGTTTTTCCTTCTGCCAGATTAATTCCAATATTCCACGACCTGCTCACTCCCGCATTTAAACTGTTAAAACAGTATTTGTCTATGCGCGGATGATTATGAAGTTTATCAAACACTTCAACACTATTGAAAATGCAGATAACTTCACCGGGTATATCCTCAAGGTCCTTTAGCAATGTCTCAATGTTATAGGGACTATGTGGAGAATAATCCAGAACAGGAATTATAAAACTGCGTTGTATCACATGTGTTGATATATTCTCGTTTTCCATAAATTTTACTTTTAGGGTTTCTGTAGTACGAACGCCCAATAAAGTTCTTCTCCAATCTTAAGTTGTACCGGAATATTCATGATATCTAATATATTGAAGCCTGAACGTTTTATTAGTTCAAGCCACATCTTTTTGCCAAGTACACTATAGTGATTCTTGTTCATATGATGATTACTTATAGTATCCGGAGCCGGAACTTCAATATACATATACCCATTTTGTTTAAGTACTCTGAACATCTCTGACAACGTAAAATATGGGAAAATACTATGCTCTAAGCAATGCCTGCACCATATAAAGCCAAACTCCTCATTATTAAATTCCAGAAAAGATTGATCCATTTCATATACTTCATAACCTTTCCTCTTGCACGCTGAAACATCTTCACTATTTAATGTTATGCCTACAGCATTAAATCTATATTTTTTAAAAAGCTCTAAAGCTACGCCCTGACCACAACCAACATCCAACACCTTACTATTTTCAGGTAAGGAGTGTTTTTTTAGAAACATATCTAATGTTTTTTCAGTTATAGCTGCATGTAAATCAGCAACAGGTTCCGGATAAGTCTCACTTCTTATCTTCTCTAAGAAACGCTCAAATCTCTGTACTTTTGAAGAATTTAATTTACCCGATTCATCGCTGGAAATAACGTTATGCCACTTTTCCGTAAAGTACTTTTTGTTTTTTGGAAATATATCCTTCCTGGTCATCACTCTTCCAAAATAATTTATTGTAAGGTCCTTATCCTGTGACACACCCCAGTGATGTTCAAAGTCCCTTACTGGTACAACATAACATGCCATATCTGCCTGCATTACCTGTAATCCAATATCCCACTCTTCATAAAAACATGGACTGAACTGCACATCAAACCCCAAGTGATGTTTGTGATACCTTTCAATATGAATGGCAAAAAGAAAACCAGAGACCGCATGCACTTGTACCGGTTCACTGAATGTTCCTTTTTCAAAATATCTAAGATCACGATGGTTCTTATAATCAACGTGTGCACCTTGTGGACCAACTATAACGGCCTTATCCAGGCTATAAAGATACGACTCTAACTGTTCTACTGCCGATGCAAGTATATGGATATCTGCATTTAGTATAAAGGCAGATCGTCCTTCCGCCATGTTAATACCAATATTCCATGAACGGCTTACGCCGGCATTCAGATTATTAAAACAGTATTTGTTTATGCGCGGATGATTATGAAGTTTATCAAACACATCGATACTATTGAAAACACAGATAACCTCACCCGGTATATTCTCAAGGTCTTTTAATAATGTTTCAATGTTATAAGGACTATGTGGAGAATAATCCAGAACCGGAATTATGAAGCTACGTGTTATTTCGGGATCTGTTGTATTTTCTTCTTGCATAAAAACTCCATTTAGGAATTCTGTTGTATAAAAAATAAATTTTGATATACCCGAGCCTTGATATTCATTACCAAATCAATGAAAATATCGGTTCCTTGATAGAATGATTCATAATGGTGGCTATTTGTATTTGGTGTTCATGTTATGTCCTTCGAGAAGCTTCTAAATATTCCTCTCGAATATATTATGAAATAGCTCATATGTCATGATCTTTTACCTAGTTGATTAATCAATTTTTCAGGAACGCCTGGTATCTGACGTAACCTCTCCAGCACAACTTTTGCGCCATTATGGTTGCCATTGCATTCAAGTATTTCAGCAATCTTGATATAAAGTGGATAATAATCGGAATAATATGAAACCACAATATTCATTGTTTGATTAAATAGCTGCCAATTTTTATTTCTTCCTGCCACCTCAAGAATTTCAAGATACGGTGCTATTTCCCTTGCTATCTCTACATGCATATCTGTTGTATTTAGAATGTCTCCATATAACTTAGGTACTGAATAGTCACCAATTATCACTTCCATAATATCAGGTTTATCCAGTTGTTTCATATTCTTCAGAATATAGTTTCTGTGGTATATTATACCTTCTGCATTTTCTTCATAATGCTCAGTCTTGAAATACATCTGCATAAAGAAACGTTCCAGGTTCTTTCTTTCAAGAAGGCCGGGATAAACAAAAGAATGCCGACTTGGTCCATAACCCATTGTTTGCTCCTGAGTGGGTACCGAGAAATACAGATTATGTTCCGGTTTTAATACACGTCGTATTTCGAAGAAAAGCCGATGTGGATTTGTAAGGTGCTCAAATACCTCATAACAGTAAATGGCATCAAAAAAATCTTCGTCAAAAGGCAAAGATTGCTCGCTCACATCAACATGGAATACATTGTTAAAGCCTGATGACAGGGCCTTTTCCACAATACGATTGCCCACATCAGTTCCATACACATCATTCCCTTTCAGGCAAAGCTCTTTTAAGAGATCGCCAGAACCAAAACCTATCTCCAAAACTCGTAGGTTTTCCACTATTGGCAATACACCCCCTCCCTGCCCGGCGGGCTTGTAATCCACGTATGTATTTTTTGCGATTGTCATATCTATTCTCAAGAGTTACTACATTATTATTAATCTTATTTATAAGTCCATGATACGACAGAATCACATTAAACCAAAAGATTGTAATCTTTTCAAAGGATCACATAATCTTACTTCATAGATTCCATTATGACCTTTAATTTCTCATTGCCCATACAAACGAGTCATTGTCACTTATTAAAGGCACTTTTAATTCTGTCTACAAAGTAAGTTGCTCTACTTGTAGTCAGGTGATAGTCCTTCAAGTGTTTATGGCTATTTTGAATCATCTGACTCGTCTCTTGTTTACGTTCAAGCTGATCATCTATAATACTCCTAAGCTGATCAACATTTGAAAATCTCATAATATTTAGTTTGTCCTTGAAATCGTTTGGAATAAACAGTGGCATTTCCTCTGAAATGTGTAACGCATTGCATGCTGTGTTTTCCCAAAAGCGAAATGTATCATATCCATTCCCACGCAAAGTGAGTACGAAACGGCATCTCTGAAGATTATCATAATAAGAATCTATCCCCACTCTTTCATCCGGATGAACGTCTGCATCATAAGAAACAGGTGCTCTCAGCAGAAGACTATCTGGATAATAAGATGCTAAATTTTCAATCAACTCTGACCTGCTCTCCAGATACTTCCCTACTGATCCAATAAAACCGATAGAATGTGATTTTGGATTATCGCCATATGAGGCAATTCTGTTATATATTTCCTCCGGTAGTGCCATAGGCAAAGGAATACTATAATCCGTACCGTCAGATTCCCTGCGAAAGACCACAAAGGGTCCTGGATTTATTTCAACGGAAGAATCTTCTCCATCAATTACGACAAGCTTAACCTCAAAGCCAGATAGATTGTCATATATGCTCTGATAGAGAGGTTGAGCGCGTACATCACAAACCACATAATCAAAGTATTTATTCTTCAGTTTGGATTCTATATCATCCCTGTTTATCTTACCATTGTCTGCAGGAAACCAGAATGGTTCACGATATATCTCTGGAACCTTTCCATTTTGCATTCCACTGTATAAGCACTCCTTTTTTGGATAATCAACAACCTTTTCTCCAAATAATTTCCGCAAACCATGAAGCAGAAAATCCGGAACATAATTAGGATCTGAATGTGTTAGAAATAAAATATTCATTTTAGTGACAACATACTATTCCATTAATCCTCAAACTTTCTTATACTTTCAGATTACAAATATTTATACACCTGTCGTTTCTCAGGATGAGATTTTCTGTGCAATTATAAAATATTGAAATACAAAAAACTTTGAGGCCTCATTCCTTGTAACATTTTTTATCACAAATTTACCAAAGTCCAAATCTGTTGGCCACTCCTTTACACTCTCTATCTCGGGTTGTACCGGGTGAGAACACTGAAGCATCTTATAGCCAGTTCCATTAAACATTTTTGTAATTTCACTCAGAGTAAAGAAACGTATATGTGTAGCATCCAATAATCCAAATTTTGAATATGTCCAGCTATCATTCAATAAATTATTAATAATACTGATGTGTTGTATATTTGGAATGCTGGCAAGGATTTTTCCGTCTGGTGTAATGTTGTACCGTAAGTCGGAGAGCATTTTCCATGGATCATAAAGGTGTTCAAGTACATCTGCACAGATAATCAGATCAAAATATTCTTTATTTAATCCGATAGTATCCAATTGTACATTCTCGATATCCAAGAGAATAACCCTGTCTAGTCTGGTTTGCGCGATTTTAACAGCTCCCTCATCACATTCAACTCCAACATATTCTATATCCTGAAATTTCTGTTTAAGAGCCAATCCCGTTGCACCGGCACCACATCCGATTTCCAGTACACGATTCGGCGGCTCTGTAATCAGATCTATCAATTCTGTACGCGGAGTATCGTCGTATTTTACGCTATGGTCTGTCTTTAACGGAGAATCATAGTTAATCATATTTTATTATTAGTTTCTTAATGAAAGAGTAAAATTTACTAAATGGTGAATTTTTATACAAAAAATTCTAAATAATGAACAATATGAATATTCATTGAAGTAGTTCTTTGTATAAATTATTTTTTCTGTATTTAACTATTATTAATATTTTCTCCGAACAGATCATTATTCAATTTAGCAAATATGTCATATCACACTGGTATCTTAAGCCTTAGACAATGTGCATTAATATTGGCAGTTATTTATAATCTATTTTTTACACTAAATTTCAACAACTGATAAGGTAAACATACTCAATATTCACTTGTTTATATCTGGATATACACAAATTGCAGACCGAAACTCAATTTGGCATGTATTTAGCTCATTAACCTTCGAATAATATAGTGTTGCTTTACCCAAAATTGCATATTAAATACATAAAATACCTGAATATGGGAAATACCAAAGATTTGTTACAACAAGCATTAGAGCAGCATCAGGCAGGAAATCTTACAGATGCAGTAGCGATTTATCTTAAGATATATGAGGAGAATCCACAACATGTTGACGTACTTTTTCTGCTTGGTACTTCGTATTTACAATCCGGAAATACAGATGCTGCCGCCAGATTTCTTCAAAAAGCAATAACGCTCAAACCGGATCATGTGGAGGCACACAATAACCTGGGAACCGTTTTTCAGAATTGTGGAAATTATGAGAAAGCGGTAGAAAGCTATAAAAAAGCATTAAATCTTGCACCAGATTATGCTGAAGCATTTTATAATATTGGCAGCATATTTAACAAACAGCGTAAATTTGATTTGGCTTTAGAACATTATAAGCAAGCAATCTCGCTGAGTCCGGATGACTACGAGGCTCATTTAAATATTGGCAACACATTTAAAGAACTTGGAAAATTTAAAGAGGCAGAAAAGAGCTACAGAAGATCAGCAACCCTCAAGCCCGATTATGCAATAGCATATAGTCGCCTTGGTAATATTCTTCAAGAGCAGGGCAAATTTGAAGAGTCGGTAAAAAGCCTCAAACGTGCAATAGTACTTGATCCGACTAATGCTGATATCCACAATAACCTTGGAACAACTCTTACAAAACAGGGCAATCTTGATGAAGCGGTAGAAAGCTACAAAAGAGCAATAAAACTAAAACCGGAAGGATACCAAGTGTATAGTAATCTCGCTTCTGCATTCAAACAATCCGGCAGACTGGAAGAGGCATTAGACAGTTGTAATAAGGCGATAGATCTTAATCCGGATTATGCTGAAGCAAATAATAATCTCGGTGCAATACTTCAAGAAGCTAATCAGCTTGAAAAAGCTGTTGTAAGCTATAAAAAAGCGATAGATCTCAAACCAGACAATCCAGAGTTATATAGTAATCTTGGTTCAGCACTTAAAGAGCTGGACAGGCTTGATGAAGCTGCCGAATACTGTCAACGCGCGATTACCCTTAATCCAAACTACGCTGATGCATACAATAATCTTGGAACGATATTGCAAGAAGGAAGCAATCTTGACAAAGCAATAGTAAATTACAAATTAGCCATCAAACACAATCCGAATCATGCTAGAGCACACAGCAATCTTGGCACTACATTACAGGAAAAGGGTAACACGGAAGAAGCAGTCTCACATTGCCGTCAGGCAGTAACACTCGACCCTGACCGTGCAGAACTACATAACAATCTCGGTGCAATACTACAGAAACAGGAGAGAATTGAAGAAGCAATAACTTGTTACGACATGGCAATAGAACTTGAGCCTGAATATGCCGAAGCGCATTTAAACAGATCATTCGCATTGTTATTGATCGGAAATTATAAAGATGGCTGGATTGAAAATAAATGGAGGCTTCAAGCAAAAGCTCATCGTCTGAGAAAATTCAACAAACCCCAATGGGACGGATCACCTCTCAACGGTAAAACTATTCTGATACATGCAGAGCAGGGATTTGGGGATACTATCCAATTTATACGTTACCTGCCTATGGTGCAAGCACAAGGAGGAAATGTTGTTTTTGAATGTCATAAAAGCCTGATTCGTCTTCTGAGAAATTATGAAGGTATCGATAAACTTATCGAAAGAGTGCCTAAACCAGATATCGAATTTGATACACAACTCCCTATATTAAGCTTACCTGGAATATTTGATACTACCGCAGATTCAATACCGTCTGATACACCTTACATTACGTCTGATCAAGGGTTATCACAACTGTTCAGCCTCAGATTCGGTACTGACTATAATTTTAAAATAGGAATTGCCTGGGCAGGAAACTCAGACAACAAAAAAAATCACATTCGTTCCTGTGCTCTAGCGGACTTCAATCCTTTACTAGATATACAGGGAATATCTTTTTACAGTATTCAAAAGGGACCTGCATCTGTAGAAGCAGACAGTACACTCAGGGAGATGAAAATTATTAATCTGAGTAACCAGATAAAAGACTTTGCAGACACGGCAGCCGTAGTATCTAATCTCGACCTTATTATCTCAGTTGATACTGCAGTTGTACATCTGGCCGGAGCACTTGGCAAACCGGTGTGGAACCTCATACATTTTGCACCAGATTGGCGCTGGTTGCTTAACCGTGACGACAGCCCATGGTATCCGGAAATGCGCTTATTCAGACAAACTAAATCAAACGATTGGACAACCGTGTTCAAACGGGTAAAAGAGGCGTTATTACAAATAGTCAATGATTCAAGAACAGTAACAACAGAATTTAATGAAAATACATTGCAACATAGCATCAGCTAAAATTTAAAGATTAAGAAATATGAGTTACATAGTAAAAGACAATAAAAACTTGTTTCAAAAAGCACTTAATTTTCAACAGGCTGGAAATTTTGCAGATGCGGAAATCATTTACAAAGAAATACTTGAAACTGAGCCGGAAAACATTGACTCACTTTTTTCCCTTGGAACATTAAAGTTACAACAAGGCAAGCTTGAAGAGGCGCGCTTGATACTTGAAAAGGCAACTACTCTCAAACCAGACCACGCAAACGCATACAACAACCTTGGAACCGTTTTTAAAGAACAGTTCAAACCTGACGATGCTGTAAAGAGCTACAAAAAGTCAATAACGCTTAGACCAGACTATGCAATGGCACACTGTAATTTAGGTAATTTACTTAAAGATTTAGGTCGATTTGAAGAATCAGAAGAGAGTTGCCGACATGCAATATCATACCAACACGACTATTCAGATGCACACAATAATTTGGCATCTACACTCCAAAAACAGGGCAGACATAGTGAAGCAATTATTAGTTACAACATGGCAATAAAATATAATCCGGAAAACATAAATGCGCATATAAACAGGTCTTCTGCATTACTATTAACAGAAAACTTTAAAGACGGATGGCCGGAATATGAGTGGAGATTACACACAAAAAATTGTAATTCCGGCACCTTTCACCAGAAACAGTGGGATGGTACAAGGCTTAATGGAAAGTCTATTCTAGTACACGCAGAACAGGGATTTGGCGATACAATTCAATTTATACGTTACCTTCCAATGATCAAGAGCCTGGGTGGATATGTAATATTTGCATGCCAAAAAAACCTCATTAATCTACTGAAAAATTGTGACGGCATAGACAAAATTATAGAACTGATGCCTGAAGTGGAGATAAATTTCGACACTCACATCCATCTCTTAAGTTTACCTGGAATATTCGGCACAAATATTGATTCAATACCATCACATACACCTTATGTTACAGTTGATCCAGAACTAGCAGAACAATGGCGGTTAAGGTTTGCCAATTGTAATGATTTCAAGATAGGTATTGTCTGGGCTGGCAGGCCAACTTATAAAGATCATTACCGTTCCTGTTCCCTTGATGATTTTGCTCCCCTGGCAGAAATCCCTGGTGTTACTTTTTATAGTCTCCAAAAAGGGCCTGCATCTGATGAAATATTAAATCCGCCCAAAGACATGAAAATTATCAATCTGGATAAAGAGTTGACTGATTTTTCTGACACTGCTGCCGTAATGAATAATTTGAATCTGATCATCTCCACTGACACTGCCGTTGTGCATCTTGCAGGAGCCATGGGCAAGCCCATATGGTCTATCCTGCATAGATCAGCAGACTGGCGCTGGTTTCTTGATCGAAATAAGAGCCCTTGGTATCCAACTATGCGCTTATTCAGGCAAACTAAATTTAATAATTGGAAAATGGTATTTGATCAGACGAGCGATGCATTATTACAAATACTCAATGATTCCAAAAAAGCAACAGAACATAATAAAAATACATTTCAACATAGCAGCAACTAAAATTAAGAGTTCATAGCACGGTATATTTTAACCTAAATAAATAAATTCCGAAGACACAGTATGCCTATCTATATCTTCTGAGATACTATGAAAAATAGCCAACTATCACTATGTATGATTGTAAAAAATGAAGAGGCTAATCTCGACTCCTGCCTTAAAAGCGTAAGGACTCTGGTTGACGAGATTATTGTGGTAGATACCGGCTCAACCGATCGGAGCAAGGAAATAGCTCTGTCACACGGAGCGATAATCCATGATTTCCCATGGAACAATGATTTTTCCTCAGCCAGAAACGAATCACTGAAATATGCTACGGGTGAATGGATCCTGATTCTTGATGCGGATGAGGTACTTGATACTAATGACCACTCTAGTATCAGGCAATTAATTGATGGAAAGGATGTGGATGCATATCATCTTGTCCAACGAACATATCAGAAACAGAGTACAAGCGCAGACTGGGTATCTCTGGAGGAGGAGACGGAACTTGCCTGTGGATGCCATGGTTATATAACATCTCTCCTCGTTAGACTTTTTCGTAGTAATGAACAAATTTGTTTTAAGGGCAAAGTACATGAACAGGTAGAGATAGATCTCTTGTCTCAAAACAAACGAATAGTCACTACTGAGATACCGATCCATCATTACGGTAATATATTGGATCCGAATTACCTAAAGATAAAGCAGGAGCTTTACCTGCGAATAGGATATGACAAACTAAAAGATCAACCATTTGATAACAATACACTTTGCGAACTCGGAGTAGTTCATCTGGAGCTGGGACAAGCTGAAGAAGCAGAAAAGGTGCTAAGACGTTCTTATGAAATTTCTCCGAATAATATCAGAGCTGCCTTTAATTTTGCGATTGCACTGTATAGATTAAACAGAATGCAGGAAGCAAGCGAGATATATGAAAAAATAATTGAGATGGATCCTACATACACGGGAGCGTACAACAATCTGTCCCAGATACTTGAGCGGCAGAGTGGAACTTTTGATCGAAGAAAGCGCCTTTTTGTTGAAGCCATTCATCATAATCCAAAAAGGCATACGCTTCGTTACAATTACGGAGTAAACCTTGAAAGAGAGAATCTCATTGATGAGGCTGAAGAACAATATATGGCAGCTTTAGATATTGATCCGGATTTTGAACTGGCAAAGAAAAGGTTAGAAATACTTCATGGCCAGGAGACGGTTGAAGATTCTGTACAATCATTGAATGCACTTGTTGGTGCTTTAGAGAATGATCCTGATAACTGCGAACTTCATTATGAGTGTGGCAAAACGCTAGAAAAACTCGGGCAGATCGATCTCGCTATTGAACGTTTTCAGGATACCCTGGCACTGAATCCAGGACATTCCGGTTCGCTCTTCCTGCTGGCATCAACAGCCTGGAATCAGGGACTGATTGATGAGTGCGTCAGTTTATATGAAGAATTGCTGACAGTGATGCCGGAACACAGTCAGGCACATTTCAATCTGGGCTGTGCCCTGGTAGAGCAAGGGAATATAGTAAATGCGCTGAACTCTGTTGAAAATGCACTGGCTATTATGCCGGACAATGA
>Ga0233439_10006306_pt1 | contig 10641 bp, 11 predicted proteins | sample SI_123_September_6_FD_182713 | JGI IMG/M metagenome (GOLD analysis project Ga0233439, IMG submission 182713) | Seawater microbial communities from Saanich Inlet, British Columbia, Canada - SI_123_September2016_100_MG | ecosystem: Environmental > Aquatic > Marine > Inlet | place: Canada: British... | reverse complement strand
TATTCTCGTTAGTAGTTTCTTCTTTATTCTCGTTAATAGTTTTTTGTTCGACCAGCGTAAGAGTGGGGTAGTATTCGGTGGTTGCAACCTTATTTTCCACTTCCTCCAAGACACACTGCAACTTATATTCAGATAAATAACTACTATTCGTATCCCATTCCAGAGTACAAGTCTTCCACTTTCCGTCATTGCCTTTGACTTCGAACACGTTTTCATGTTCTATTACATTAGGTATATCAACTTTGATATTTTTAGAAGGTGATGACCTTGCATTTTCTTCTTTTTTTAATTTATATACAGTCATTTTATTATCTTTAATTTTTTTTTCAAATTTTTTTGATAAAATATCAAGATTGACAATAAAATTTATATAGTTTCCTGAAACTCTTTTATCAATTCTCGCAAATTTAGGATTATTTTGTTTAAATTGTGATTTAAATGTTAATTTATTATTATTTTTAAAGGTATATTCTTGTAAATTTTTTAAAGTAGTTTTGAAAGGTAAACAAATAACTTCTGTACAGTTAATCATTGTAAGCATTTCCCATGTCGATACAAATTCTTTTGAACCCGTATTACAAGTATTGCATGTTAAAATAATACCAAAAGTAATATAACCATCGTTGTCTATGTGATACACGTGAGCACCAATTGGATATGGTGATGAATCTACAAGACTATGGTTTTGATCATTTTTTTTGCATGGACAAAGAACATTTTCATAAGTATCATCGTCATTTTTTATATTAATATGACTTTCATAATATTTTTTCCAACTCGTACATGTTCCTGGTTGATGATAACTCGTGCCTTCCAAGTGACCAATGTAGGAACCAATGTATTCGACCTTGCTGCTTGAAGAACCCATAAAAACAAGGCTTTAAAGTAAGTAATATTTTTTTCTAAGCCATAAAAAATTAAAAATTACACGGGAAACTTGCAGCTAAAATCTCGTAAGAATGATACTCTCTTTCAAGCGTAACAACGTTTGTATACGCAACACATATTTTCTTCAACATTTTTTTGATATCCACGTTGGCAAGTAGTATATCATTTAAGTTTAGCTGCTCTTTTAACAGCATTTTGTATTGTTTTATATTACACACCTGTGCATTTAGTGTATCAAACAACAACACGTTGTCGCATAGTTCGTTGTACTTTTCTTCTTTGCGCTTGTTGTAATGCAAGTACTTGTTTCGATATGCAATACAGGCTTGGTTGTAGCACACTTCATCAATCTTTTTTAACTCCAGTACAATCTGCTTTCGTTCTTCACAAACAATCAATGCACTTTCCATATCTTTTTTGTAAATTTCTTTTTCTTTTTCTCTCATTTTGTTAGAATTTTGACAAAAATTGTTTTTTATATCATTTAAAGCTTTTGCTTCATCTTCCCAGTTTTTCTCTTGTAAATTGATAACCTCCTCCAATGAGCTTGTTATTTCTTTATGCAGGTCATTTAGCTCGGAGTTATTAAAACACACAACACTTTCTAAACACTCATCAACCCGATTAGTCCATAGTTCTTTGATCTCTTCCGATTGATATTGTTGTGTATAAAAATCAAATAATCCACGCATTTTCGTTCGTGCTTCATCCATAATTTTCTTAGATTCTTCCATTATTTCCTTTAGTGTTGGCATATACTGGTCAGGCATAATACAAGCATTGTTAACAGGTATTTCTTGTATTGTTTCTTCTTCATCGCTGTTAATAACAGTTACTTCATAGTCTTTATCGGCAACCACGCTTTCTTCAGCCTCGTTTTCTTCATTGTCACTTCGTCCGATTTCCTCTTCCAAGGTACTCGGAATTACAATATCATCATCTGAATACTTTCTTCGCTTACACGTTTCAGAATATTCTGTCATCATCATCACACTTTTCACCATATCTTTATGTTCTTCTTCCGTATAACCCAACAGTGCAACAATAGATGGTACTCCATCTTTGTACATATCATTGAGAGCTTTATCGTTCATAGGAAACAAACGTTCCAAGTCTTGACAGTCTTTTCTCATCACTTTATGATATTTCCCAACATTAAGTAAACGCTCAATAACACCATTTATACCATAGTCACTCACTGCATAAGTCAATGATTCCATACGTGATTTCCACGTACATTCAATACCATAACCATAATCACGCAAGCTTACAACCATTTTTATTTTATCAAAGAAATTAATCATTTTTTATTTTTTTTAAATGTCTATCTTGAATTCTTTTTGCATAAAATGGATAATTTTTTCGTATTTTTAACGGAAATTCTTTAGTTTCATCCTCTATTACGACAGTCTTATGTATCTTTCTTATAACGCTAAATATGCTCTGTTCGTGGCGGTTGTCTATGAAATAATCTTCTTGTTTATCATTGTAATAATCTGTAACAAGTAACCTATTTTCTTTGTATGTATCATATTCTAACTGCAAAATACGTAATGTTTCCTCATTATTTTTCATTATTCTTATGCCTCCTAAATATTGACCAGTTTCAGTTACTTCAACTACATCGGAAACACCAAAATGTTCAAAAATTTCTTTTGTAGTATAATGTTTTTCTTTGTATTCGGACATTTGAAACGATATCATACAATCGCTATTAAGCATTTCTATGTAGTCATCAAACCGTTTCTTACCTAATCGATGGATAGTACAACCTGCATCAAGATACACAAGAACATCACCTTTATTGATTTCACATAGTCGTTTTAGTATAAAGTATACTTTCCATATCCAGTAACCAGCACCTCTTTCGTACTTTAAAATATCTTCAAATTCACATTTAAAGTCTTTATCTAAATCTTCTTCTTCGTATCCAATAACGGTTTCAAACCAACCGGTTCTTAGTGCTTCATCTACAAGTCTATCTTTACTCTTGGTATAATGCTTATTTCCATAAGTTATAAGATGTATCATTCAAATATATAAATATAGTGTATATTTTTCAAAATAAATTTTTTTTTCTATGTTATATGGAAAATTTAAAACTTGACTGTACCGCATTAATCAAAACGTTCAACAGACCTCCAGTACTGTTTCATTTACTAAAATCAATACGTACTTACTACCCTACGTTGCCCATAATCGTTATTGATGACAGCCTTGACGAGAAAAAAATAATCAACAAGAAGCATTGTGAAGAATTTAATGCATACTGGCTTGAATTACCATTTGATACAGGATTATCAAAAGGAAGAAACATTGGACTATCTCTCGTAAAAACAAAGTTCACGCATATTTTTGATGACGACAACCTTTTAAAAGACAATACCAGACTACAAAAAATGCAATACATTTTGGAAAATACAGGCATCGACCTCATAGGTACTGTAACACAAAATGACAAAATATGTTCTACGTTTGCACACAAGTTCATCAATGTAGAAACACACGAAGACAAAGACTACACAAAGTACGTCTTAAAATGCTCTATAAATTTAAAAGATGAAGACAAAATTCATAGCCCAATAAAGGAGCTAAATTTATACAAATGCCACATTGTCCATAACAACTTTATGGCTTATACAGATAAGCTATTACAAACTCAGTGGAGACCGTATTTGAAACTACAAGAACACGAGTTATTCTTTGTAGACTGGTACTTTAATAATTTTACTGTAGCAACGTGTCCAGACATCATACTGAATGCTACAATTTACATCAAACAAGATTATAGAGTATTTCGGAAAAGAAAGTTTCTTCGAGAAAAAGAACTTACTATGGTTTATTGCGATTAAAAATATATAAACAATATTAAGTTAATGCCATCAGACATACCATTATACAGTGAAATAATCGATTATTTCAATCAAAAAAATATAATAATTTTTCCAGTTTGTTTAAATGCTTACGGAAAAGAAAAACTCGAAGAAAAATTAACTGAATTAAATAAAAAAAATAAATTAAACGAAATAAATAACAAAATTATAATTTTTATTCTCGACGACTATGAATTTGAACTGAAAAGCTACGAAGACCAAATAATAATAAGGTCAAGTGCAGACAAGAGCTTGTTAAAAAATAATGAATTTATACTTCCATATTTATGGACCAATATAAAAAAGCCATTTGAACCATTGAAAAGAACAGCAAAACCAATCATTGGATTTTGTGGATGGCGTTCAAAGCCAAGATACGAAATTTTAAAGAAAATTCGTAATCACAATGAATTAGAAGCAAACTACATTTTACGAAACAAATTTATGGGAGGCCATAGACTAAATGAAGATATAGTAAATGAATTTTACGAAAATATTAAACAAAGCCATTTTATTATATGTAACCGAGGTACAGGTAATTTCAGTATGAGATTTTATCAAACACTTGCATCTGGAAGAATACCCCTTGTTGTAGACACGGATATGCAGTTACCATTAAACAATATTGCACCATATCACGAAGTAATTATAATGGAAAAAACCGTAGAAAAAGTTATAAAAAAACTTTTATTTATATGGGAAACTAAAGATATTGAAAAAATGCAACAAGAATGTTATAAATTTTATGAAAAATATTTAAGTTATAATAACTATGCTCCGTGGTTATATCAAGAAATAAAAAATAAAGGTTCAATTTAATGTTCCTAAATAATAAAACAATATATATTAATGTCTCTAATTCAAAGCACATCAAATGATTACAAAATAATCTATAAGTATCTTATTGAAATTACAAAACAAAGCAAATTAAAAAATGGTGTTATGCTTGTTGGACCAGCTACGTCTGAAGAAATATTCAATACCATAGACTATAACAAAATGACAGTAATATTTTTATGTACGGAAAATATGGCTAGACGAGATTTTGATAAACAACGAAAATACATACATAAAAGCCATATTATTTTAACTGGGTCTCCAAATCAAGATGTTCCTCAAAATTTTAACGGTAAAGTATTTGTTATACCTGCATTCTTTATGTGGGTAGATTTTACAAATAACGAAATCATACATGCTATCAAGGGTAATGTTTGTTATTCATTAAAAGAAAGAGAAGGAATATGCTTTATAGCTCGTGACGATGTTGGAAAAAACAGAAAACGTATGCTAAGGTATTTTAGAAATAACAACACACACATTGACTGTCCATCAAAAATAGGAAACAACTGTAGCAGCATAGAATCAAGAAATATGACAAAAGCACAGTTTTTGGAAAACTACATTTTCAATTTATGTCCAGAAAACATTTACTCAGAAGGGTATGTAACAGAAAAAATTTTTGATTCGTGTGTATCAGGATGTATTCCAGTGTATTTTGGAGGCGGTATAAGTCATATTGAAAAAATCATAAATATGGAAAGAGTAATACTAACCCATGGCGGTTTTAAAACACATGACTATAATGACGTTTTAAAAAAATTAAATTGTTTAAAAAATAAAGAAAATATAGAAAAGTTTTTTTATAAACCAGTATTCCAAGAAAATGCTTATGAAGAAATAAAAAAACTTTTTAATAAAATTGAAGAAATAAAACAACATTTATGCGAATTATAATATTTTTAATTTTCAATGTATTTCTAATTTAAAAAGAAATAAAATAAAATAAAATAAATTTAAAGACCAGCAGCTTGAAGACGAGCCAAAACATCGGCCATCTGTGTCTTCAACAATGCATTTTCTTCTTGAAGAGCAATAATAGATTGGTCATCTTCTTGTTGGTTGCGGTCAAGTTGTTGAATAGCACTGTGATGCAATGCGAAGATTTTGCTTTTATCAAGTTGCTTGAAGTTATTTACTTCTTTACCGTATAGATGGAAGTGTGTATAAGCTTTTTCGATAACAATACAGTTTTCTTCGTCAACAAATTCTGTAATTTCAGTTTCTTCTTCACCGTCCATTTTACCATAAGCTTTAATTCTGTGAGTATGTTCAGGTGACCAATTAATAGGAGGCAACTTGACCTTGACTTTTCCATCAGGTAAATTAGTTATCGTAACAAAAAATATGTCTCGGAGTTCATCAGGTACAAAGTAAGTAATAGTGTTAACAGCTCCTGGTAACTGTTCTTCGACTTCTTGAGCAATAAAACCAATAGTCTTAACGTTATTTTTTACTTTAGGATCAACGTAATGATACTCTTTACATTCGATGTCTCGTACTTTTTGTAATGCCCAACCATCATCAACAACAGTAATATCAGTCTTTGTGCGCTGGTCTGATGTAGTAACAAAACCTCCAGCACCAACATAGTATGCTCCAAAAATAGAGTAGTTGGCTTGAAGATATCCAGAAGAAGAACCAAGGAAGTTAGACGTAGAAACAGTAAGTTTTCCAACCAGATCACTTTCAGAAATAGTTCCTGATTTCATTATGAAACCATCTCCAGTACTATTTGAACTATTGTTTGAAATAATATTAGTAAAACCTCCATCTGTGTCAATTACAAGACTTTTCTTGGATGAAGAAGAAATGGTTGATTCGTACATAGTGAAAGGAGGGCTTGTTGTAAAAGTACCATCAGTGTCATAAACAACATTACCAATAGCAAGTCTTTTAATATGAACACCACTCCACAATGGTGATGTATTAGAAGTTAATATAGACTTAAACTGAAAATGAACATCACCAATTTTACCGTCATATGCAGATGTGCCTGAACTAGCATGGCGTTGAATGTTAATGTTTGTATTTGCAGCATACGGCTTTATGGTACCATCGGTATTGATAATAACTTTATCTGCAATAGTAGTCGTTCCAGACACATCGAGTGTATCATTTAACTGTACCGGTGAGGCAATAGTATATGACATTTCTTTGTTATACTATAACGAAATAAAAAAAATATATCATCATCATCATTAATTTAATTATTCTAAAGTCAAAGTATTTTATTTTAAACCTCTTCAGGATTTTTTGAAATATGCAAATGCAACGTTTTTATCAATCTTTGTTCTTCGTGAATACTCTGACACGCTTTCACACGGACCAAGACGGTAATAAAATTGCTTCCAAAATGCACCGAACATATACGCTTCTGTTAGGTCTTCGCGATTTTCATCAAAATTAGCACGCCAAGCTGGTCTTTCTGTAAACACTCTGTTTTCAGAACCGTCTAGAGTGTCTGCGATACGCAAGCATTGTTCAAGGGTTGGAATATTTCTTTCCTTTACACCGAATTCTCTCATGCGCCGTTGCAACAACGGCATATATACCGTGTAGCATTCAACTCGGTCTTTTAAATTTTCTGTTCCAGGTAAATAGGGAATACTCTCTCCCCAGTTCAATTCCAAAATGTGAATCATCACTTTATCAGATTTTCTGATATTAATTTCTTCTTCTGTTAACTGTTTTACCATATACTAACGCATGGTAAAGTAATCAGTTTTACTGGGGAACCTAGGTTCCCCAGACCCCCTCCTCTCCAAAGTATTGAAAATATTTTGAATTTTATATAAAATTTTATGAAAAAGTACATTCCCCATTTTGACAAGCTTCGCATAGTTCTGTTCTGTGATGAGGATTCTTACTCCGTTTTCGAGTTGTTGATAAATCATTATTTTCAACATTATTATTTTCGTTTATCCACATATATTTAGGATAAACATAAACTTCTGTGCATTCTTTACACGCTTGTTTGTATATAGAAATAGCGTGCGCACTGAACCATAGTTTGTTACAAGTATTACAAATAAATATACCAAACGATTTTAATACGCCCATATTATCAGAATGACGTACCCATTTTCCTTTCAATCCGTTAAAAGGAGGTTTTAATTCAGAGAAAAATTTTTCTTCGTCACGCATAAAACTTTCTTGTGCTTCTTTTCTTCGTTGTTCACGGCGTTTTAAACGTTCTTCGAGCTTTTTCTTTCTTTCTTCTTCTTTCTTATTTTTTAACTGTTCTTGTACTTCTTGTTTAATACGTAATCTTTCAGCTTTTATACGTTGCTGCTCTACCAAAAGCTGTTGATGAGCTATTCGTCGTTGTTCCTTTAAACGCTTATGTTCTTCCATAAGCTGTCGATGAGCTATTTTCTTCTCTTTTCTAAAAGCTTTTTGCTCGTCAGTAAGAATTTTTTGTACCATGTTTATTTTAAAAGATAATATAACTCATTTTTTAGGCAAATTTTAAGCTAAAAATATAAAAATATTTTACCCTTCTTTCCTCAAAGTATTTTTGTGACTTTTGTCATCTTTTTTGTCTTTTTTAGTTAATTATTTTAAGTGGTTGTCTGTAATTTTTTTTCGGAGAAGGATTTTTGCAGTTTTTGTACTTTTTTTTGGGTTTATTTTCATTATTTTTCTTTCCTCCAGTATTTTCGATAAAACGTCCACCTTTGACGAAATCAAATGTAAACTCTTTACCGATTTTTATGCTGTTGTACAGTGATGGGTCTTCCAGTCTTTTGTTCAACATTATTTTGAACACATAGTCACCATCTTTATAGCTGACAGAAATATTGTTTATAGTATCGCTGTAATCTTCTTGGTTTTTGAATACCCCCAAGCCAGTAACAGCAATAACCAAGTCCATCCAGGCATACAATGCTTCTTCGCCGCATATATTTCTTCGCTTTATCCACCATAAATGTGAATTATCGGGGTTATCCCAACACGGGCTTGTACCCTCGCGTATAAGAAAGTGCATCATAAGTTGTACATTCTTAATGTAATTCAACACTTTCCATAGCTCGTAAATAGTAGTTATTTCGAAATGTTTTTCGAATGTCTCTTCAGACCAATTATCATCATCCATATCGTGTGACCAGTAGTACCAAGTATGCTCAAGCTCAAGTTCGTCGCCTCTATTTTCGAGAATTTCTTCCTCGGTCATTGACAAAAAAACAGTATGGTCAATACTCACAAATTGACCTTCTTCGTTTTGTTTAGACATATACATGGGTTGATAAACAAATGTATCGTCGTAGTATACCTTCATTTTCAATAATAGCGCAGATAAAAAATTTATTTAATTAAACGTAATCTATTACATTCCATAGCCCAATCAGTTTTTCCTGGGGAACCTAAGGTTCCCCAGAACCCCTCCTCCTTCTCCTTCTCCTTCTCCTTCTCCTTCTCCTTCTCCTTCTCCTTCTCCTTCTCCTTCTCCTTCTCCTTCTCCTTCTCCTTCTCCTTCTCCTTCTCCTTCTCCTTCTCCTTTCTCCCAAAGTTAGGGAGAATACTCTCTAGCCATCAAAGTCATTTATGACCCTTTCGGGTGCAATTTTTTGTCTTTTTTATTTTTTATTTTTATTTTTTGTCTTTTTTCATATTTTTTTAAACAATCATTTCGGAATACATTTTTTGAATGTCTTCGTTCATCTTTTTTATGTCACCAAACATTTTCGAGAGCTCTTCGCGTACAATAGTTCGTATTTCTTCTGCAGAAACACATTTACAACAAGGTTCAACAGTACCCGATGGTTTCAGTGTTTTCAAATCCTCGAGCATCACAGGGTGATACTTACCAAGCTGTTCCAATCGAGCACATACCAAGTCCAGCCCCTCTTCTGAAACAGCTCTTTGTAGCGCTCCAATGCGACCACGCTCAGTTTTATGCACTGAGTATCCATAGTCTCGCAAGCTGATACTTTCGGCCTGCTCCTCACATTCATCATCCAAATCTTTGTATTCTTCACTCTGTTCTTCGCTCTCATCATTCTGTTTTTCGTCATAACCAAACTCCTTTTCCATCGCGATTTGGTTCATCACTTTTTTCCGATGACTATGCACTTCGATAACATAATCCATATCTTTTTTTATTTTTTCTGCATTTTCCCTATCCTCCCATAAATCATACAGCCGATTATGAACATTTCTCCATCCAATTTGGAAGACAGCGTTATCCAAAAACGTGGTATGGTCATCGCTCTCATTCAAGACCGTATCATAGTCTTCCATAGTTCTGATGATTTCTCTTTCAGTTGAAGAACCAATAAAATTGCACATATCTTTAAATAATATGATACTTTCCTGTTCTCTCGCCACTCTCAGCATATCTCGCAGTTGTTTATTGACCCAGTTGGCTCCCTTTTCACTGAAAGCCGACTTCATTGCTCTTGTTCGCAGTACGTCATTCTTTTTGGTTTGATAACCGTAGTCTCGTAGTTTCATTTCACTCATATTTTTTTACCTGCCTGTCACCAGAACAGAAATCAGTTTTTCTCTAAACCAATATGAAAACAAACATCCTCCAAGTCTTCAATCATAACAGGGTGATACTGACCAAGTAACATCAGTCTGTCACCAACAGTTCGTTGTCCGTGGTCAGATATCGCCTTCATTATTGCACACAAACGCTTACGTTTTCCATATTTTAACCCATATCCGTACTTACGTAAATGACAATGGTTAGTGTCGTCCGGTTCAGGATAAATTTCTTCTATGTCTTGTAGCATTACAGGATGAAAACGTCCCAAAAATAAAAGACGCTCATTTACACTTCTTATACCGTATCTTTTCACCGCAAGTTGAAGGGCACCAAGACGCCGCAGTCTGCACCCTTTCACTTTGTATCCACAATCACGCAAACTCATATTTTTTTAAAATAAATAAAGAAAAAATCAGTTTTTCTGGGGGGGGGGACACGGTTTAACCCCATAGACCAGACAATGTTTAACCCCTCCTCCAAAGTTAGGGAGTATTCTCTCAAAGTAATTTATGTCCCAAACGGGAGCAGTTTTTTGTATTTTTATAGTTC
>Ga0233439_10006304_pt1 | contig 10641 bp, 13 predicted proteins | sample SI_123_September_6_FD_182713 | JGI IMG/M metagenome (GOLD analysis project Ga0233439, IMG submission 182713) | Seawater microbial communities from Saanich Inlet, British Columbia, Canada - SI_123_September2016_100_MG | ecosystem: Environmental > Aquatic > Marine > Inlet | place: Canada: British... | reverse complement strand
TGGCTTTTTTGGATTTCTTCATCCGCCCTGTTTAACAGGGGTTCCGGCGGCCAGGCAATCGCCAGGCCGCCGGATAGTGGAGGGAGGAGGAGAGAAAAAGGCAGGAGAGAGAAAGCGAAAGTACGAGATTAACTTAGAGATGCGGGGTCATCGTCCGCAGCACACGACGGAATGCATCTGAGCGCAGACGCCGGGCTTTGCGTGTGTAATTGTCGATGGCGGCCGGATTGACGGTGCGGTTCGATGAATTAGCCAGGGCAATCATGGTGAAACTCCTTTGTGTCGGTATGTCGTATTGTTCTGTTGCGTCGAATATAACTATGTCCAAAAAATAATTAAATAGACAAAATATTATTAACATATGAAATAAATTCACTAAAAGAAATATACATCATGGCAGCGTGGTCATCGGGCAACTGTTTGGGTACGGCCTATTCGGGAGAGCGGATGGCGGCCTCGAAACCCTTGCGGTTTTTCTTGGCCTTGTTGACGGCTTCGCGGCGGGCTTGCGGGCGTTTATCATATTTGCCGCCCCACAAGATAATTTCGGTGAGGATCGGCGCCAGGTCGCGGCCCTTGTCGGTGAGCGTATAAAGATAGCTCCGGCGGTTATCCGGATCGCGCGACTTTGAAATAATGCCTTCGGTCTCCAGGTGCTTGAGCCGGTCGGCGAGGACGTTGGTGGCGATCCCCTCATCAATCTCGAGGAAGTCGCCGTAGGTCTTTTTTCCACGCACCATCATTTCGCGCAGCACCAGCAAACTCCAGCGGTCACCGAAGGTATCAAGGCCAAAAGCCAGCGGGCACCCCGATTGGCGCATCTTGTTTTCATTTCTCATTTTGACATTTTAAAAAAATATCTTGCAAAAAACAACTGGTTTATTTACATTCCAGCTCACTTGCAAAAAACAAGTTAAATGCTTAACCTCAACACACGAAAGGATCGACCCATGAAAACCTACGCAATCAACGCAGCGTTTTTAGCCCGGCTCAAATCAAAAGGTTTCAGCGCCGCCGGTGCCGAGGCGGTTCTCAAATCGATCTTGAACAATTCATCCGACCGCGCCACCGCACCGGCCGAATCCACCTGACCCTACTCACCCGACACAACTTACTTGAAAAGGAAGATCCCATGTCACAGAACGCATTCGTCTACACCGAAGTTCAAATTTCCGTCCCCTTCGCCGAAGCGCCTTGGAAAGAGGTCAACGCGGCGATCAAATCGCAACCGGGCTTCATCAACAAAACCTGGCTCTCGGGCGTAAAGACAAACTCGCTCGGCGGCATCTACACCTTTGATGGTGTTGAGAACGCCCAGAAGTTCGTCACCGGGTACTTCCCAAAGGAAGCCGGCGGATTTGGCGCTGCGCACAACACGCGCATCTTCGACGCCAACACCGTCAAGGACGCCAGCGTCGATATGGGCTCGCCGCATTTCGGCGTGGCACCGGCCCAAAAGCCCGGCGCCTTCGTCTACACGGAAGTGCAGATCAGTGTGCCGTTTGAGAAAGCACCCTGGCGCGACCGCAATCCGGTCTTGAAACAACAGTCTGGCCTGATTGCCAAGACCTGGTTGAGCGGGCTCCACACCAACACACTCGGCGGCATCGATGCGTTCGACACGCTGGAAAACGCCACCGCCTTTGCCTTGGAGGCCTTTCTGCAGACCGCGGCCAAGATGAACGCGGCCTTCTACACTCGCGTCTTCGACGCCAGCCTCACCGAAGCGGCCAGCCGGGATATGAACTCGCCGTTTTACACGTAGGCAGGCGATCAAATTGAACCGTTAGGCGCCGGGATTTTCCCGCGCCATCAAAAAAGGAATAGAGACATGACAACGATACTGAAAAATATCAAAGCCGCCGTTCTTGCGGCATCCCTCGCAGGATTAGGGTTTGCCGGCACCGCCAATGCCGAGGCGGCGAACACCAGGACCAAACTTCTAAGTGCGCATTTCGCGCCTCGCAAGGTGGTCCAGGTCGAGGTTGGAGATTTCCACTTCAAACCGGGTCAGGTCGCGCCCCTTCATACCCATGACGCACCGGCCGTCGGCTATGTTGCCAAGGGCGGTATCATCTATCAGGTCGGGGGCGAGAAACCCCAAGTCCTGCGCGAAGGTGATGCTTTCTATGAGCCGACCGGCAAACGCATTCTGCGCTTTGATAATGTGTCGGCCACCGAGGAGGCAATTTTTCTGGATTTCAATCTCGAGCAAAAAGGCGAGCCGTTCATCGTCTTCGAGGAAAAACCCAAGCAGGCCATCGACCGGCGCACCTTGCCGACCGTCAAGTTGGCCAGCCAAATCGTTGACCAAGTCGATATCTACGCCAGCGAATTGGCACGCGGCAGCACGCTTCAGCTGAACGCGCACGTGCCGGCATTGGGGCTGGTCTCGGAAGGCGTTGTTGAGCTTCGCGTGAATGGCAAACAGACAAAACGCATTGTCGCGGGCGCGAGTTTTGCGCTCCCAATCGCTGGATCGCAGGCAACCATCGTCAATGCGTCCGCGGAAGTGCCGGCGAAGCTGGTCACCTTCCAGCTCATCGCACGCGGAAATCTCACCAATTAAACCTCATAAAAAAAGCCGGGCCGGTCGCAATCATGGTCGGCTCGGATAATTTCAAAGGAAAATACAATGTCACATTACATCTTGGTACACGGCGCCTGGGAAGGTGCCTGGAGTTGGGAAAACACCACGCCGGAATTGGAAAAACAAGGCCACCGGGTCACCGCGATCGATTTGCCCGGCAGCGTTGGCAACCAACAAGCCATCCCTGAGATCACCATGGAGGGTTATGTAAAAACAGTCGCCGACGTAATCACGGCGTTGGATCACAAAGTTGTCCTGGTCGGCCATAGCATGGCGGGTGCCATTATTTCGCAAGTCGCGGAACGGATGCCGGAGAAAATTGAGCGGTTGGTCTATGTCGCGGCCTTTTTGTTGAAGAACGGCGACAGCGTCTTGGAAGCCATGCAGCGCGACCCGGATGGCGAATATCTGCCCGCCCTGGTGTTCGCCGAAGACCAAAGCTACGCCATGGCGCCCGAGGCGGCGCTGCGTTCCATCGCCTTTCACGATGTTGATGAGACGAGTATCCAACACGCGCTGCCACGCATGGCCGAAAAACAGGCAACCCAACCGTTCATGGCAAAAGTTGCAGTGAGTGATGAAAGGTTCGGCTCGGTGCCGAAAACGTATATCCGCACCACCGATGACAAGATTACCTCGCCGGCGCTTCAAGATGAGATGGTTGCGAATTGGGAGGTTGATACGGTTCACGTGCTCGCATCCGGGCTTTTCCCGGCGCTTTCCATGCCCCAGGAACTGGCCAGCTCGATGCTTTAAACACGCTTCAAAATTTAAGGTGAAATCAGCGAAACAGCGGCTCTTCGCGGCCGTTGTTTTGCGTTCGGCGGCGACAACATTTGAACCGCGTGGGATTTCTCGATAAATTCCAACCTATCGATATTTGATAGAGCGGGATCAGCGATCATCATGTCCAAACCGGTTGTCGGCGTCAGTGCCAGCACGCTCTTGGTGAATGGCCAGTATCAAACCCAAGCCGCCGGCAGTCGGTATCTCGAAGCCATTACCGAGGTCGCCGGTGCCCAGTCGATGATTATCCCGGCCTTACCCCATTGCGTTGACCTGAATGAAATCATGTCGATCTGCGACGGGTTTGTATTCACCGGTGGCCGCGCCAACGTGCACCCCGATGAGTACGGCCACGCGGAAACCGAAGCGCATGGCGATTTCGACCGGGGTCGCGATGGTGTCGTGCTGCCGTTGATCCGTGCGTGCATTGATGCCGGCCAGCCGGTGTTGGGTGTGTGCCGGGGCTTTCAGGAATTTAATGTCGCCATGGGCGGCACCTTGCACCCGGAAATCCGCGACCTGCCCGGGCGCATGAACCACCGCATGCCGCCCGATGGCACCATCGAGGAAAAGTTCGCCCACCGCCATATGGTGCACCTCAACGAGGGCAGCCCGTTCATCCCGCTGTTCGGTGCCGATGAAGTGTTGGTGAATTCGCTGCACGGCCAGGGCATCGAAGAAGCGGGGCCGCGCGTCAGCGTCGAAGGTCACGCGCCCGACGGCACCCCCGAAGCGCTGGTCATCAAAGACGCACCCGGTTTCGCCATGGCTGTCCAATGGCACCCGGAATACAACGCCGCCAACGACCCGGTCTCAAAACCGCTGTTCGAAGCCTTCGGCCAAGCGCTCATGGCCTGGAAAAAAGGCATTGCGCACGCGGCGGAGTAGTTGGCCAACCTGCAGCTTCACTCTTTAGCGAATTCCCGATCACGCAATATGCGGCGCTGAATTTTGCCGGTGACGGTTTTCGGCAGCTCAGTCACGAATTCGATTTGGCGGGGGTACTTGTAGGGCGCGGTGACGGATTTGGCGAAATTCTGGAGTTCCTTGACCAGAGCGTCGGAGCCTTGAGTGCCGGCACTCAGAATCACGAAGGCTTTGACCACTTGGCCGCGGTCCGGATCGGGGCTGGCGACGGCGGCGCATTCCAGTACGGCGGGGTGTTCCATCAAGGCGTTCTCGACCTCCATGGGGCCGATGCGGTAACCCGCTGAATTGATCACGTCATCATCGCGGCCGTCATAGAAGAGATAGCCGTCAGCATCGGCGTAGGCGGTGTCGCCGGTGACGAACCATTCGGTGCCGTCAATAGTGGTGCGCGTCGCAATCGTTTGGTCGGGATCTTGCCAATAGCCCAGCATGATCTGTGGGTTCGGGCATTTGATTGCCAGCCGGCCGGGTTGATCAGGCCCGAGGAAGGTGTCGGTGTCTTCGGCCAGAATAGCCGCAATGGTGCCGGGCAGCGGCCGTCCCATGGAGCCGGGCTTTACTGGCAACGTCGGATAGTTCATCACCGTCATCAGGGTTTCCGTCTGGCCGTAGCCATCGAGCAAAAGCCCGCCGGTCATGTCCTGCCAGCGGATGACGACGTCGGGATTCACTGATTCCCCCGCCGACACCGTGAGCCTCAACTTCGAAAGATCGCGATCTGAAACATCCTCGCCGATGAGTTGGCGCAGTTCTGTCGCCGCCGCGCAAAAGACGCTGACGCTGTATTTCTCCAACAACTCAAATCGCGCCGCGGGCTCAAACGGCCCATCATAAAACAGCGCCGTCGAACCCGTGCTCCACGGCCCAAACAAAATAGACGTGCCGGCCTTCGACCAGCCGGTATCGGCGGTACACCAAATCGTGTCGTCTTCCGATAGCGTCAGCCAATACCACGCCGACACTCGCCAGGTGAAGATGGCTCGCGCCGAATGCAGCACGCCCTTCGGCTTACCGGTTGAGCCTGACGTGTAATAGAGGATCGCCGGGTCTTCGGCGTTGATGACGGGGGCATCAAAGGCGGCGGGTTGCAGGGGGACTTCGGTGTCGTAGTCGATCCAATCTTGGGTATTTCCGCCGACGCTGATCCGTGCCTTCAGGTCATGCCCGGGGCTGATCTTCGCGGTGTTCTCCGCCGTTGTGATTGCGGCCACGGCGCTAGCGTGGTTGATGCGGTAATCGATGTCGCCTTCGGTCAACATGGTGACGCACGGGATCGGCACACATCCGAGTTTCAGGCACGCGACGGTAACGATCTGCCAGGCCGGGATGCGCGGCAGCATGACGATGACTCGCTCGCCTTTTTGCACACCCTGGGCGCGCAGCAAATTGGCAACCTGGTTCGACAGCCGGGCGACGTCGGCGTAGGTGAGGCGCTCTTCATGGCCGCCCGCGTCGCACCAGATCAGCGCCAGCTTATCGGGTTCATCCGCCCATTTGTCGACCACATCGGTGCCGAAGTTGAAGGTGTCCGGCACGTCCCATTGGAACGCCTGATGGGCGGCTTCATAATTTTCCATCGGGACGCGTTGCATGGGAACACTCAGCTTCCGAGAATGCGCCGCGCAATGGCCCAGCGGTGGACTTCCGACGGACCGTCGTAAATTCGAAACGCGCGGATTTCCTTAAACATCTGCGCGACCACGGTATCCGACGCCACGCCCAAGCCGCCCAAGACCTGAACGCAATTGTCGGCAACCCGGAACAGAGCTTCGGAGACGGCAGTTTTGGCCATGGATGATTGGTGGCGGCCCTGCGCACCTTTGTCCATGGAATCACAGGCCCACCATGTCAGGAGCCGCGCCTGCGTGAGGTCCATTTCATTGTCGGCAAGCATGAATCCGACGCCTTCATGCTTGCCGATGGTTTTGCCGAACGCCTCGCGGGTGCGGGCGTAATCCAAGGCAATATCATGCGCCCGGACCGCACCGCCCAGCCAGCGCATGCAGTGCGTCAATCGGGCAGGCGCCAGGCGGACCTGGACGTTGCGGAATCCTTCGCCAACGTCGCCGAGCACCTCGCTGGCCGGCACACGCAGATTGTCGAATTCAATTTCCCAATGGCCACCGGTGAAGCTGGAATCCATAGTGTCCATGGCGCGGATCATGTTGATGCCTTCGGCATCGGGTTTGGTCATAAACATAGTGGCGCCCTCCGTCACTCCATGGCCTCCCGGGACATTGGCCATGATGATCATCACGCCGGCGCCCTCGGCCCCGGTAATGAACCATTTGCGGCCATTGATGACGAAGTCGTCTCCGTCGGGCACGGCGGTGGTCTTCAATGTAGGGTCGGCGCCGGCCCCGCCGGGCTCGGTCATCGCAAAGCACGAACGGAACACACCGCCCGACAGCGGCCCCAACCATTTATCTTGTTGCGCTTCGGTGGCGACCCGGACCAACAGGTTCATATTGCCCTCGTCGGGTGCCGCGCAGTGCATGGCGACGGGACCCAGGGGCGAATATCCGGCGGCCTCCAAAGCAATCGCCGTGCTCACGTGATCGAGGCCCTGTCCGCCCCATTCGGTGGGCAGTTGCGGCACAAACAGCCCCACTGCCTTGGCCATGTCGTTCATCTCAACGCGCAAATCTTCCGTCGGCCCGTGCACGGTGTTCCGTTCATCCGTCTCATAAGGAATGATGGTTTCGCGGATGAAGGCGTCGATCCGTTCCTTCAGGTCTTGTTGGGGGTCGGTCAGGGTGAAATCGATCAATGGGGCCTCCTAGAAATATTTCTCATGGGCGACGTCGCCGGCGAATGCCAACAGGCCGTCGGCGGTCTCGCCGAAACGCTGAAAGCGCGGGTCGTCGGTGGCGCCCTCGACAAATCTATTGAACAGTTGGCGAAAGATCACCGCGACCCGCAGCATAGCCAGCACACGATGGAAACGTAAATGCGTCAAATCAATGCCATTGATCGCCGCGTAGGCCTGGGCCATGGCTTCGCGGCTGGGGAAGCCATGGCCGGCAGTGGGCATTTGGTCCAATTCCGCCATCGCGGCGGGATCGCCGGCTTCGGTCCAATAGCTCAATAGCACGCCCAAATCCCATAGCGGGTCACCGCGCGTCCCCATGTCCCAATCAATCAAGGCAATGGGGGCGAGTGTCGTGGGATCCAGGATCAGGTTGTCGAGCTTGAAATCATTGTGCAGCAACGTCACCGCGCCGTCTTCGGGGACCCGCAGACCAAGCCATTCGGCCAGCATTTCGAGTGTTGCCGGTGCCGCCCCGCCCCAGGCTGCTTGGGCGCGTTTGGTCCAGCCCTTCAGGGTGCGAGCCGCAAAGCCTGCGGGATTGCCCAGCGTGTCGAGATCAACGGCGGCCGGATCGACGCCGTGAAAAGCCGCCAATTGTTCCGCCATCATTTGGCCCAGGCCGGCGCCAGCGTCCGGCGCCATTTGCGGCGGCATGGTGCCGCCGATCACCAGACCCGGGCGATATTCCATGATAAAGAATGGCGCGCCGATGACGGCGGCGTCATCACAAAAATGATGAGCCCGCGGCGCCAGCGGAAATTTCTTCCAGAGCCGCATCAGTATCCGGCTTTCGCGGCCCATGTCATTGGCGCCAGGCGGAATGGGCCCCATGGGTGGGCGGCGCAGCACCATGGGCGTTGCGTCCAGTTCAATCAGATAATTGAGATTGCCGAGCCCTGAGGAGAATTGCCGGGGCGCGGGGTCGGTGGTCAGCTCCCAACCGTTTGTGGCCAGGTGCCGTGCCAGTTCGCCCCAATCCTGGGTGATCTCGCCGGCGCCGGTCAGAAATTCGGCAGAGGATTTTGGTTCGTTCATGCATCAAGCCCGGGGCAGGTGTAATCGCCCGGCAGATTAATCCGGCGCAAGGCGCCTGTCACGACACCAGCGGCGCGGCGGTTGTCAGGTTTTCCATTTAATGAGAGAACTCTCCAAGTCGTTTCAAAATAGCTACAAAAGTGATCCATGAATTCTGATCATCGCATTGCGTCCGGGCTTGCCACGTTGGCCGCGAATGTCGTCGGAACCGGCGCCCCTGTCGTATTTTTGCACGCCAACGTCGCCGATAATCGCATGTGGCGTGCGCAAATGGCGGGCGTCGGTGAAAACAATCTGGCGATTGCCTATGATCGACGGAGTTTTGGCGAAACGCACGCCGGGACGGAGGATTTTTCCGAAGTCGCGGATTTGTTAGCGGTGATGGGCGCCTTGACGGACGGCGCGCCGGCAATACTTGTTGGATGTTCGCAAGGCGGCAGAATTGCCGTCGACGCGGCCCTTCGTTATCCGTCACGTATCGTTGGTTTAGTCCTGATTGCGCCCAACGTAACCGGCGAACCAGCGGCGGTTTACCCGCCTGACATCACCGGTGTGCTGGACCAATTGAAGGACGCTGAAGAAGCCGGCGACCTGGATCAAGTGAATGCGATCAAGGCTCGGCTTTGGCTAGATGGTCCGCTGGCAGCCGAGGGCCGAGTTGCGGGTCCGGCGCGCCAACTGCTTCTTGATATGAATGCCATCAAGCTTCGTTCATCACCGACCGGTTCAGACTTGGATGTCATAGGAGAAGTCCCGGCCTTTCACCGTCTGGGCGAGATCGAGGCGGCAACGCTTGTGATCTGGGGTGATCTTGAGTTCCCGCACATCCAAGATCGATGCCGTCAAATCGCCGCGGAAATTCCGAACGGGACGGGCCATGTGCTGGCTGACACTGCCCATCTTCCGAGCCTGGACTGCCCGGCCGAAGTCACGGATCAAGTGGTTGGATTTGTAAATCGCTTTTCGGATCGTCAGGGATAGGCAACTTTAAGCCGCGTCGCGCCGTTCGGCACCGGCGAATTCGGCTTTGCGGCGTCGGCGGTCGGGGCCGAAGAAGGCATCGCAGCGCACGAAAGGCCGGGTTTGGTCGATCACTGCGCAAATGCGCCGATAAATGGTCTCGGGCGAGACCGGCTTGGCCAAAAATTCCGACATCCCCGCATCGCGCGCCTGGCAGACGTGACGCATCTCCGAATGCGCGGTGACGACGATGACCGGCACGTAAGGATTGGGTGATTCTTCCGACCAACGGACTTGTTCGAGAAATGCCAATCCATCCAGATCATGGCTCCAATCCGACAAGATCAGATTGGGGGCCATCTGGGTGACGAACTCAAAGGCCTTAACGGGGTCAGCGGTGATCTCTACCTCGGAGACCCTGAATTCGCGGAACACCTGTTTCATCAGGCTCCGCATCAAGGACTGTTTCTCGAGAATCAGGATTTTGAGGCTGGAAATATCGTAGGCGGGCAATTGGCGGCGCCCGTCCGCTTTGTTGATGGCGTTCACTGCATCCCTCACTGTCAGACTTTTTTAGGCTGCAGTTAAGTGAAAACTATGCCTATTTGACGCGGTTTTGACCTGACAACCTTACAAAGGCCTTACAGAAAGGTCATACGGGGGTATGTCGTCCGGCGACCATGTCGTCCGCCGCTGGCGATGCGACACCGCACTTGATAGGCAGGCAATCGTCGGGAAAATCTTGACGGATTTCGAAGTCTTCGGCTTTCAACCATGTCAGGAACTCATCAAGCCGTTCGGCGCATGCGCCTGGAATATCGTGAAGCACCACCAAGGCCCAATCGAGGTCCAGGCAATGCGCCTGGGCGCGCTCAAGCCAACCCACGGGATCATCCCAATCCCTAGGAATCGAATTCCAAAGCACACAGGTATAGCCGCCCCGTGTCAGCACTTCATAAGCGGTTTCATTAAGAAGGTGCGGCCCCAGTTTGCCGCCGCCGCCAAACGGCCGGAACAATTTGTCATCATGAACCGCCGTGCCCAGGCTGAATTGTGCCCGGATGATCTCGGCCCGCGCCCCATCGGGCGGGTCCAAGAGGCCCAGCGGCGTGCCATGAGTGTCGGTGTGATTGCCAAGCCAGTGACCGGCGTCGGCGGCGCGTTGGGCGCAGGCTTGGGCGTCAGGTCCGGCGCGGAGTTTCTCGCCGACCAAAAAGAAGGTCGCGAGAATGCCGTGGCGTTCCAGGATGTCGAGGACTACCGGCGTGGTGTCCGGGTCGGGGCCGTTATCAAAAGTAAGGGTAACGCGTTTCATAGCGCGGATGGTAACGTCCTACGCCGGGCACACAATACGGTATTTTTCAAGAAACCGTGGGTGATCAGGTTGGCTTGCGACGCCAATCCCATGGTAGATCGAACTCGGTCCGCGAAATACCCCGGCGGCCTCGCTTGGCCTCTTGTTCCTGGGTCGAGAATATTTTGGAACCCTTCGGGTCCACGGCGGCGAAACCAGCCTCGACCATTTGGG
>Ga0233439_10006298_pt1 | contig 10647 bp, 8 predicted proteins | sample SI_123_September_6_FD_182713 | JGI IMG/M metagenome (GOLD analysis project Ga0233439, IMG submission 182713) | Seawater microbial communities from Saanich Inlet, British Columbia, Canada - SI_123_September2016_100_MG | ecosystem: Environmental > Aquatic > Marine > Inlet | place: Canada: British... | reverse complement strand
CGTCGGCGGCGTACTCAACGTCGCACGTGCAGCACGTGAATGCGGCGCATCTACATTCGTACTCGTATCGACAGATAAAGCCGTTTCTCCAACCAGCGTCATGGGCGCCACTAAACGCATGGCAGAGCTTGCGATCCGGGAACTTGGAGCCGATGAAAGCACTCATTTCGCAGCGGTACGTTTCGGCAACGTACTCGGCAGCAACGGTAGTGTCATCCCAATCTTCCAGCAGCAAATCGAATCAGGTGGCCCTGTAACCGTCACCCATCCAGACGCAGAACGATACTTCATGACCGCCCACGAAGCCGCCGGACTAATCTTGACCGCCGCAGCAATTGGCGACAATCAAGAAATATATCTACTCGACATGGGAACACCGGTAAGCATCGACTCGCTAGCGAGGACCATGATCGAACTTTCTGGAATGGTTCCCGACAAAGACATCGATGTCGAATACACAGGTCTAAAAACCGGTGAAAAACTTACCGAAATTCTGTCGTCGTCCCAAGAAGAACTCGGGGGAACTTCGAACGAAAAACTCCTGTTAGTTCGCAACACTGGCCCGAGCAAAGCCAAGTTGGAAGATTTCGATGAATTCATTCGTTCCGCCCGTAACCTCACCGACGAAGAGGTGAAGGAAGGCATTCGCCGAATCGTCAACGACTACACAATCGACGGCACCGGTCTCTAGTCCTTTGTTACGCCGAAAATCTCGCTGATGTCGGTGTACTGAAATCCCAATTCAGAAGCTGCCACTGCTCCGTCATGAGCTGATCCGTTCATCAGCGATTCGACAGAAACCGGCGGTGTCCAGCGGGTTACTTTCCTCAGCCACCACGCCAACTGCAACGGCACTGAGAACATCCCCGCCGGTATCGACAACATAACACCACGAATATCGGCTGCTACAGTCACCGATTTCACAAATTCTCCCGTTGAAACCGTCGGGCCAGCAACCGCGAACACGCGACCTGAATGATCGTCGGCAGCAGCCAGTATCAACGCCTTAGCAAGATCTCCCGACCAAACAGGACTAATCCGTCTTGATGGCGCAGGCAGTATCCTCAACGAACCCGCCAGCAATCGATCTACGAGAAGCCCGGCCCTCCCCGACTCATTCCCGAACACAGTGGCAGGGCGAACAATCGATGCAGTCAGTCCGTCCTCGACCGCCTCCATCACAAGTTCTTCAGCAACAGATTTTGTCTCAGCGTAAGAATCTCGAAGCGTCCCGGCCCTGAAACCCACAACATTCACAGTCGAAACGTGAACGAGGTTTGCCCCAAGTTCTAAAGCAGCGTCAATCACGTTCTCCGTTCCCGTCACATTGACACGCTCAAAATCCGAGTACGTCGTAGCCGACCCATGAACGGCGGCAGCAACGTGGAACACCACATCAGCGCCTTCCGCGGCCGCAGCGAGCGCATCTTCATTCAGAATCGACCCTTTTACATGGACAACTTCATCAGGCAGCACGCCCGGATTCAGATTGCGAGAGAAGGCAGTAACACTCACACCAGCGCGTACCAACGCTCGGCACAGCTGAACACCAACTATTCCGGTAGCTCCTGTAACAAAAGCGTGCTTGAAGCCTATTGAGGGGTCTGTAACCATTGAAAATCGAATCTTGAGTCGAAAATGTCGACTAAAGTTATATGCGTAAAATTTGTTTTAGAAGAGTAACGCAGTAGATCGGGATGAATCGCTTGGCAAAACGCATATTCGACTTTGTGTTTAGCATCATTGGCCTAATCGTCTTTGCTCCGTTGCTACTACTAACCGGACTAGCAGTCCTTATATCCCTAGGACGACCAATCCTCTACGCCCCAAAAAGGGCAGGCCGTTCGAACTCGCTCATAACTGTTTACAAGTTCCGAAGCATGCGAATCGCCGACGGCCCAACATCGCATCACTCGGGCGACGATGATCCACGAGTTACCACCGTCGGAAAATGGGTACGCAAGTTCAAGCTCGACGAACTACCTCAGCTCTGGAATGTAGCCAAAGGTGACATGAGTTTCGTAGGTCCTCGTCCCGAGACACCAGACTACATTAAGCACTACACGCCAACGCAGATGATAATCCTCGAGCTACGACCCGGCATCACCGACTTCGCATCAATCGAATTCGCCGATCTAGGATCGCTGCTAAAGGGCGACGATCCCGACAAGCTTTACTTTGAGAAAGTCTGGGATCGAAAAATGGAACTCAGAATGAAGTACGTAAGACAACGTTCATTCTGGGTAGACATCAAACTCATATTCCTAACCTTCGCCGCAATATTCAACCGGAAATAACAACTTGGCACCAGATCGAAAACTTTGTGTTGCGATCGTCATATCCTCCTTCTTTCCTAATGTCGGCGGCGCGCAAGTAACGGCCCATAATCTAGCTCGCCACCTCACCCAAAACGGTCACCAAGTAGTGATGTTCTCGGCATGGAGCAGCTGGCGAAAAATCGGCGACAGAAAACAAGAACTCGGATATCCGCTGTACCCGACATTCCCTGGACAGCAACGACTGATGCCTGTATTCGGAAAGCTCTATCAATTCTTCCAAAATCGATATTTCGCTTGGATGCAACGCAAGTACAAGTTCGATGTCTGGCAGTCGTTTGGAACCTACCCTTCCGCCGTTTCAGTCGGAGGATTTACAGTTCCGAGGAATATTCCTCACGTCCTTCGCACCGTTGGCTACGACATCCAGAAAGATCCCGAAGTCGCCTACGGGTACCGATTCGATCCTAAAATCGAAAACCTGATCCAGACTTGGTCACCTCGTGTATCGAAAGCGATTGCTCTAAGCGAATCAGTCAGACCCGATCTTCGAGACGTCGGCGTTAGCGATGGTCAAATCGAGATTATCCCGTGCGGCGTCGACCAGCCTCGCTTCGAGTCAACCACTGTTAACCGTGACGCTATTCGAACCAAATACGGTATTCCGCTCGATAAATTTGCATACGTCACCGTTGGCAGGAACCATCCCAAAAAAGGCTTCCCGATTCTCGTTGAAGCTCTCGCTGAGATGAAGAGAGCCGGAACCATCGGCAACGCACACGCCGTTTTTGTCGGACTGAGAATGAGCGATCTTCTCCCACAGGCAAAAGAACTAGGCGTGGTAGAACACATCACGCTAATAGAAGAGCTCGGGCACGATTCGAACGATCGGGAATACCGAATACCCAGCGCACCGCTTGTCGAAATTTACAAAAGTGTGGACGCATGCGCATTCCCGTCACTAATCGAAACCTTCGCAATGATCAACATTGAAGCGATGGCCGCTGGAATTCCAGTAATCTCTACCGATGCGCCCGGATGTATCGAAACTATTAACGATGGAGTCGACGGCCTAATCGCCAAAGCGGGCGATCCAATCGACCTCGCCCGCAAAATGGAACAGCTACAAAGTTCAGCAGATCTGCAAGCGAAGCTCAGCGCAAACGGTACCGAATCGGTGCGAAAATCGTTTAGCTGGGATGTGGTTGGACGACAATTCGAAGATCTATATCTTTCGCTAACTGAACGCTCCAACGAAATCTCCTAAACCACCGCCATTTTGCCCTGCTAGAAAATTCTCAATAACAAGGTTTGATAATCATTGAGTGAGATTGATCCCGGACTACTCGAAGAACGCCAATGGGCGCTCGATGAGCGACGATTCTCAAGCACCTTAATTCAGGTAACTTCAGTTACCGATTTAGGTGATTTGGTCGCGTCCATTCTCGAGATAGGACCTGGAAGCGGTTACTTCACGTCGATCATGAAACAACTCGACTACTCAGTGAAAACCGCCGACATCAAATCTCGAACAAATCCCGACTATCTTGGGGATTTCCGAGAAACTGAGATCAACGAAAAGTTCGATCTTGTCGCTGCGTTCGAAATGCTCCAGCATCTTCCCTACGCCGATCTACCCAAAACTCTAGCCAAGTTGGCCGAGCTATCAAATAAGTACGTCCTCATCTCTGTTCCATCGCGGGTTCATCGAGCCGAATTGTCCATAGAAATACCGGCAATGCTTGCACCACGCCGGCTCGGCCTCGGCTGGTTCCGAGGTCGACACTCTATTTCAACGACTTGGGAATGGCCCCGGGGCAAAGATCGATCAAAAGAGACTTGGGAAGGCCGTGAAGACTACTGGAACCCCCACTACTGGGAAGTCGGTCGTAAGAGCTTCCCACGCTCACGTTTTTTGAACGACATCGAATCAGCAGGTCTCCGAATTCTCTGGCACAAGTACAACCCGCGGCACACCCATCACCTGTTTGTGCTTGCCGAGAAGGTTTCTAGTTAATGGTCATGCGAGCACTGACCCGGCTTAGACACGGACGTCTGAAGCGCGTTCGATTCATATGGTCATTTCTTCGACCGTTCTACCGTGTTGTGATCAGGTTCATGCCAGGTCTAACGATTTCAAAACGGATCGGAAAGTATGGACCTTTCAAGCTGAATCGAAGATTCGCATTCAGCAATTTTGAAGCATGGGGCGGCAACCATAATCGCGGATTCGAAGCGTGTATCGAAGCAGCACGCGGTATGACCTGTGTTTTAGATATTGGCGCTCACATAGGTCTCGTATCGCTACCGCTCAGCAGCGTCATCGCGAGCAACGGAACCGTCTATGCGTTTGAACCGGCGTCAGCAAACGGTGCATATCTAGTAGACCATTTAAGGACCAACGGGGTTACCAACGTCAAAGTTGTAACTGATCTCGCAGGTGACAAAGAACTCGAATCTGTCGAATTCTTCGAAAGCGATGATGACTCCGGAATGAATACGATTGCTGAAACCGGATCTCGACGCGGCTACGGCGCTACTCAGAAACGACAGATCACTCTCGACAACTTCTGCAAAGAAAACGAACTAAAACCGCAGCTCATCAAAATCGACACCGAAGGTGCAGAAGTCGGTATTCTCAAAGGGGCAGTCGAAACACTTCGTGCTCACCAACCGACGATATATTTAAGTGTCCACCCACGACATATTGTCGAACTGGGTTCAACTCTGGAAGAACTCGAACAACTGCTTTCTGACATCGACTACAAAGTCACCGATATGGACGACAATGTAGTCAGGCCACTTGAACTCACCGAATACATCGTCTCCCCCAAATAGCAGCCAAATCGCTCAACGAATACGAAAGAAATGAATTGATCTCAAACCTGTTGCTTGTACTCCGCCACCTCGGCCCGTTCGGGCTACTCAAGGCGATCTACTTCGCGGTAATTACAGGCATCGCAAAATCAATTGGCGTGAAGACCATGAAGAAAAAGGTCTTCAACTACAAGCTGTATCTCGATACCAGCGACAAGGGTCTGTCTCGAACTCTTTTCCTATTCGGTCGTCGCGAAATCGATCACTACAAAATGCTGCAGGAAATTCTCACTCCGGGAATGAACATCCTCGATATTGGGGCAAACATCGGCTACTACGCTGTGATGGAATCGCTGGTAGTCGGTCCTTCAGGGAAAATCACGGCTATCGAGCCGATGCTCCCTAACATCGAAATGCTGAAGCGTAACGTCGCTCTCAATAACGCCACCAACATCAACGTCATTCACGGAGCCGTGAGCGAATCAACCGGCACTGGCCAGATGTACATGTCGACTCATTCTAATCTCCACACCTTCCACCGCGATGGCTCCGCATTTGATTACCTCGAGTCCACCCCAACCGACGTCCCGACGATGACTCTACGAGATGCTGGCGAACGATCAGGCTCACGTCCTAACCTAATCCGTATGGACGTCGAAGGACATGAAGTAGAAATCCTTGGACAACTCGTTGAACTCGTCAAAGAAGACGTCATGTCCCCTCGTGTGATCTTTGAAACTCACCTGAGTCGATACAAAGAAAGCAACGATTTTGTTCCGGTGCTTCAAGGGCTCTTCGATCTTGGCTACAAAGTCCGCATGGCAGCATCATCAAGCAAAGCTGGAACGGCACGTTTGAAGGCCCTCGGTTACCCCGGCGGCACTCCGTTCTACAGTGACTTCGGCGAACGAGCCATATTCCGCGACCTGTCAAACGACCACGCAATCGATTTGATCTGCAACACAGGAGGACTCCGCACCGTCCTCCTAGAGAAAACTGGATGACGAGCCAGGACCAGTCAAAGGTCCTCGTCCTCGGTGCAGAACCGAGAGTAGCGGCACGCCTGAACTCTGGCCCAGCTTCTATCACCGCATACGGCAGTCCCAGTATTAACGGGCGGACACCGAACGACGAGCAGCTATCTAAACTCGTAGATGACCCGCTCGCCACTGCCCGATCTCTCGACGGTGAATTCATCGTAATTGTCGAGGGCAAAAACAGCGTTCAAGTAGTAAACGACCGATTCGCAGCGCACCAACTTTTCTATCTCTCCACTAGCGAAAAACTGGTCATAGCGTTTTCTTACGCTTCACTTTGGAAATGGCTTGCCGACACCAATCAACTCAAAGTTGATCCACTCGCCTTCTACGAATTCCTCCACTTCCAACGATTGATCGGTGAAACGACATTCGACCAAACTTCAAAAGCCTTGACGCCGGCTTCGATTCTGTCGTTCGACTCTCGAGAAAACAACCTCAAAACCGAACGCTACTGGACCCCTAATTTCGACAAAAGAAACGACGGTCGAAAGGCGATCGCCAACGATCTTGCCGACGCAGTAACGCGTTCAGTGGCGACAAAAACGATCGACTCAACTGCAACTTCGCTGCTTCTCAGTGGGGGTATGGATTCCCGAGTGGCCCTTGGCGGGTTCAACCAAGATCAACTCCCGCACTGCATCACTATCGGTGAAACGGAAAATAACGAGGTCGATGTAGCGCAATCACTCGCACATCTCGTTGGAGCAAAACACTCGTTCGTCCCGCGCTCACCCACTCACTACACCGATATCTTGACCACATCGGTTACCGCAGGCGGTGGAATGTATTCATTCCAGCACGGCCACTTCTTCGACCTAAACATCCCCAAAACCGACCTGCTGCTTCACGGTCACGGATTCGACTACTATTTCCAGGGAATGTACTTACCTGCAACCCGCAATAAGTTCCTTGGGCGCTCCACCCGTTCATATTCACTGAGCCAAATCTCTCCTGGAATCGTGGGTCAATACACCCAAGAAGCCAAATATCGTCTGAAAGGCATCAACTCCCTCGATCTGCTCAACTCTGGAACCGCAGACGAAGCAATGGGAAGACTCGTTTTCGATCTCCAAGATGTACTCGATCCAATCTCAGATCTAACATCAGATCCCTACGATCAGTGGGACTACCTCACCACAAGTGCGCCGGGGCGGCACTACACCTATCTCAATCTGCAATCGGCCGGAACCCTCGCCGAGCAACGGACAATTGCCTTCTCCAACGAAATACTCGACATCTACTACGCCACTCCTGCGAACGTCAGACACGGAACCACACTGCTAGCCGAAACGATCAAGAAACTCGACCCTCGCCTGCTGAGCATCCGAAATGCCAACACCAACATGCGCCCCGATCTGTCACCCACTCGGCTCACACTCGAAACGTGGACACGAGGACTCAAACGCCGTCTCGGAGTCGGTGGTGACATCCATTCAGATCCAGACACCGATGATCGATCATGGCCTACCGGTGACCGACTCCTCCGTTCGTCCGCTCAACTAGTTGACCGCGTGAACCAACTCGGAAGCTCAGATCAGATCGAGTCTCTCAGAATATTTGATATGTCGAAAATAAAAGATACAGCAAATCGATTCGCATCCGGAAATGGCGCAACAGCACCAGCCCTCCTGTCTCTTGTCACGATCGACGAATTTCTCAAAACGACGTGACCTACTAGTGCGCATTCATTCGAACTCGCACTACAACCTCTGCGAGTCGATCCACTAAATCTGCAATGATGATCTACTGAACTGACTCTGATCTTGACGGCACTAGCCATAATCCCATCTCCGCAATGAACGTACTACTCGTATCCAGTAAATACCCCCCTGAATACTCAGGATCAGGAAATCGCGCCCATGCGACTTACACGCGCCTGAACAAAAATTACGGAGTTAACGTCGAAGTTATCTGCAGCAGTGTCGAGATAACAGAATCGGAACAGTACGAGGTCGACGACATACCGGTGAGCCGTCTGATTTCAAAAAGACTTCGAAAAATCGATCAAACTTTCGGCAAAGGACAGTTCCGTCGGCTAACCAATGCAGCGGTCTATCACTCGGAAGCCAAAGCCGTAACTAAACTGCTGGCTGAAAAACAGTTCGACCTGATTCACGTGTTTGGCTACTCTCCCGCAACAATAGCGGCGGTCAACTGGAGTAGAAAACATGCGATCCCACTTGTTCTGGAAATAGTGAACAACGTAATCAGCCCATATCAGTACCTGCCCGGAACCCGGCGATTCAAATCGTATGATCTGGCGACTCAATCCGTTGTCGTGGCCATAAGCAACCATCTTGCCGAACTCTGCGAAACAGTCGGCCTTACGACCAATGTTTGGACTCGCCCAAACCCCGTCGATACCAACCGATTCACCCCTTCGTCGCCCGAACGTCGGGCAAATACGATCACAAAGCTATTCGGCTTCGACGAATCGGACAAGGTAATTGTGTACGTGGCAAAATTCATGAAACAGAAAAATCATGAATTTCTAGTCAGCGTATTGAATCACCTTCCCGAAAATTTCAAGCTAGTACTCGCCGGGCCAACAGTGACTTCAGGAGAACTCGACCCCGGAATGACAGCTGCTCAACTTCCAGATTTCCTAGCTCAAATCGAGTCGATGAATCTTTCGAATCGAGTCAAGGTCGTTGCAGATTTTGTCGACACTGCGGAATACCTCACTGGCGCCGACATTTTCTGCTTCCCTGCCCAGAATGAAGCGATGGGCACCCCTCTTCTCGAAGCATTGGTAGCAGGTACTCCCACAGTGGCAAATGGTAATGAACCAAGCTTTGGAGAATGGATAGTCGACGGCAATAACGGATTTCTCATAGAACTCGATGCCGGAAAATGGGCTACTGCAATCCAAAAGCTAGCTGAGTTCGATTCCGATAAAAAGAAACAGATATCAGAGGCAATTACAGCCCGTGTATCGAGCGATGTAATCGACGACCACTACTTCCGCTTGTTAACCGAATTGACCAACACACCCGTCGAATCCACTCTCAACGTCGAACAGGTTTTGTCATCTTGATTACGTACATCAAGCTCTTCTACAATCTCGTCGGACCAAAAATGCTGCTATTGCTCGCAGTAATGCAATTAGCCGCCGTCATCGAAGGATTTGGTATCAGCCTAATACTGCCAATCATTCAGGGCGATCAGGCCACAGAAAGCCGTCTGGCTTCGATGATCAATTGGGGATTCGAGTTAGTCAACCTCACTCCCACCCTCACCAACACGCTAATCGTTCTCGTCATATTCTTTGTAATACGCGGAGGAGTACTGATCGCCCAATCCTGGTATCAATCACTCATTCTCTCTCGCAATCTCACCTACATGCGAACGAATTTTGCCAAAGCAATCGCTGGCGCAAAATACAATTATCTGAGCAAGCAAGACACTGGTGTACTAAGCAATGTCATGAGCGCTGAAATCGATCGTGTGAATTTCGCGCTGTCACAGCTACTAAGCCTCATGATTGGCATCACCACCTCTATCGTCTACGTCGGCATTGCGCTACTCATCGCTCCAGTAGTCACGATCTTCCTCGCAGCCCTTGTCGCACCGATCGCCGTGATCATGGTGTTCTTAAATCGACTCACGACTCGGGCATCACTCCAACTCACCGACGGATCAAATAAGCAACAAAGCATCTTCCTCGAGATGCTGCGCAATATGAAATACCTGAAGGCGACAGGACGGTCCATCCCTGTCCTGGGCAGAGTCGTCAGCGAGGCGAGGCGGGTTGGTGACGCGTACCGAAAGCTCAGCTTTCTACAAGGTGCAACATCCTACGGACTCGAGCCGTTCATCGTGCTCGTCCTCGCTTCCGTGATCTACTTCTTCACTGAAGTCAGAGGAGCTGATGTTCTCGAAATTCTCTTCCTGCTGTTCATCTTCCGAACAGCCGCAGTCAATCTTGTAGCAACTCAACCGGCGTATCGAAAATTCCTCTCAGCCGGTGGCAGTATGAAAATCTATCGAGAACTCCGAGCCAATCTCGAAGCCAACAAAGAACCCGACTCTAGCTCGATGCCGACTCCAGATTTCACCAGTGGTATCACGCTCAAGAATGTTAGCTACACATATGAGGGCCAAACCACCCCGTCCGTCGATGACGTATCCCTAACAATCCCCGCGAATTCGACAGTCGCTTTTGTTGGTCCTTCCGGCTCCGGAAAATCAACCACCGCAAATATTCTCGCCTCACTACTCCCTCCAACATCAGGAGAAATCTTGATGGGTGATTCCTCCTACGAAACCATCAACGTCGGTAACGTACGAGAAAACGTCGGCTACGTGACTCAAGAATCGGTCGTATTCAATGCTTCCCTCGAAGACAACATTCTTCTGTGGCAGGATAAACAAGTCGACCAATCGCGCCTCGACGAAGTAATAACGAAAACAGGCCTCGACAAAGTGCGACGCTCTCACGATTCTGATGAAGAGCTTGGAGAGAGCGGTTCGTCACTCTCAGGCGGCGAACGCCAGCGTCTATCCATCGCACG
>Ga0233439_10006286_pt1 | contig 10658 bp, 16 predicted proteins | sample SI_123_September_6_FD_182713 | JGI IMG/M metagenome (GOLD analysis project Ga0233439, IMG submission 182713) | Seawater microbial communities from Saanich Inlet, British Columbia, Canada - SI_123_September2016_100_MG | ecosystem: Environmental > Aquatic > Marine > Inlet | place: Canada: British... | reverse complement strand
TCCTGATTTGTCTAATACATCTGAATCATTTGGTTTACCAGCAACAGCAGATTTAATGATGGCTATTATTGCTAAGGATGATGGAGTTGGTACTAACAATCAAATCTTATTCAAACAGTTGAAAAACAGATATAGTGATATTTCATTGAATTCTAAGTTTCTGGTAAATGTAGTTAAGAAGAAAATGAAACTATATGATATTGAGGAAGATGACCAACCTGCTCTGGCAAATGATGGAAGTAACAAATTCTATGAGAAAAAAACAGAAGCTAATACAAACTCAAACCCTTATACATTAAAGATAAAACCTAGTAAAAGACTTGAGAAATCATATGAAGACTGGAATATATAAATTATAAATAGTAATATAACCCATATAGGAGACTATTAATGCAAGATTTAACAATTTCAGATGGCTGGTTTAATAAGGATAGTGAGGAAAAACCTGTGATGAAGAAATTATGCGAACATCGTGCGAATACTACTACTTTGGATTATGATGTAGGTATTGAATATTGTAATTTTTGTGGTGCTTTGGGCCACTATAGCATTGATAAAGACTTGGTTGAGTGGAAATTACCAGAATTTTTGGTAAAACAAAATTACAACTAACCTTATAAGTATTATAAATATAGAGTATATATAAAATTAAAAAAAAGGAATATATAGAGATGAGTATAACGAAAGTAACTTCAGAAATGATTGAAAGTGTTGCTGCAACAAAAGTAACAAATATACAGTATTTTGATGACAATGATATTGTTAATGATTTGTCTACTCTTGCATTGAGACAGGCATCTAATGAAAATAAATCTGCTTATAGTACTTCTTCAATGTATGTCGATGTCTTCCAAGATAGTAGTGGTATTACTGGATTATCTGATACAGAAAGAAATGAATCAGAATATATGAGAGCATGGGGTAGTACTTCAGTTCCTTTCAATGCTGGTAAAGATTATATGGGCCCAAGTACTTTTGGACTTATACAATTATCAGGTGAACACGCTCCACAAAATCTTGGTACACCAAATATCTCATGGGTGGGTGATAGTCAATCTGTTACTGCCTCTTCAACTCATAATGGTGCGACTGTTGCTCGTGCATTTTCAACCAGAGGAGATTTTAAAATTCGTGTATATCCTTTGAATGCTGGTGGTGTTAGACATGGACAACAATATCCTGGCTATACTGGTTTATTTATTCGTGATGAAACCTATGCAAGAACAAATGCCAGTCCAGACGTTTTCAAAGTTCCTGGCTCTAGTACACCAAATGCTCTCGGTATGCCCCTCTGTACTGCTGCCCAATGGGCATCAGGTTTGCTGAATCCTACTTATGCTGCAGCTCAAGGTGTTTCTAGTTTTCAAAACTTTGATAATACCACAACCAGTTTCGGTGGTGCTCAACAAAACTTTAATTGTAATGGTAATGGTTTTAGGATTAATGGTTATAAAAATGATGGATCAACTAATAATTATGGGTTGTTTGCAACTTATACTGCATCAAACAATGAACTTTTATGTGGTGTATTGAGTTCAAGTACCGATCATACACAGGTTCACGGCCATGCTGCAGCAGCAGTATTGGATGTACCAAATGACGGAATATTTCTTTTTAATGCCGGTGATGCTGGTAGTGGTGCTCCAGCAAATAATTTATGGTCTTATGGTTTGATTCATGCTAATTTAGGCGCACAAAGTGATAACTATACTTGGGATGAATATCCAGCTGGAAGTACTATTTCAGAAGCAGTGGTTGCAGCAGGTTCTTTTGAATCTAACGCAATAACAACTTCATCTGCGATTACATCTATGGGTGCAGTTATAACTTATCAAGATTTTTCTGGAACTAATACATTAAATACAGATATTATAATGAAACTTTCTGCTGATGGTGGTGTGACTTATTCTACTGCTACATTGGTTGCAATGCCTGATTTTTCTTCTGGAATCAAAATGGCTAAAGTCAATGATTTGGCAGTTACTTCTGGTACTGCATTGAAATATAAAATTGAGTTTGCTAATCAAGTTTCAGGTTCTAAAGAAGCACGTATTCGTGGCGTATCTCTTCAATATTAAAATAAAGGAATATAGAAATGGGTGTAACGAAAGTAACATCAGGACTTATTGAAAGTGTTGAGGCTTCTAAAGTAACCAACTTAGATATGTCTTTTGATGATAATGATATAATAAATAGTATTTCTACACTTGCATTGAGACAGTCATCTAATGAAAGTAAGACAAATTATAGTACTAATTCAATGTATGTTGATACTCTTAATGACGATACTGGTATTACTGCAATAAGTACTGGTTATTTTTACAATGCATCAAAATATGTATCTACTGAGTTAGTTGGTGAGGCATTTGGTACATTGCAAAATTTTACTGCATCACAATGGACAACAGGTAATTTAAATGCAGAAGTATGGCGACAACTTGATGGTTCAGCTGGTGGATTTAGAACTGGGAGTTTTAATAGAAATGGTTATTTAAATACAGGAAATGGCCCGAGTTCTGGCCCTAATGAAGATGCTATGGCACGAACTGTTACTAGTTCTTTTTTTCCAGCAAATACACCATTTCAATTTGAAATGGTTGGTACTAATATAACGGAAAATGGGAAACCGACACATCATGGCCCTTTTTTAACTTTCATGGATACAGCAAATCATTCTACTCTTGGGACTCCTACTAATACAGGCCCACATTTTTTTGGGAATCAATATGGTACAAATAATTCTATTGGCTTTAATATGCAATCTGGTCAAGGAACGAATACATCCGCTAGTGGTGGTGGATATTTTCACGAGAAACAAGGTGGAGTCGCCAAAGTAATTTTTGACCAATCTACAAATAATAGTATATTTAAAGGACAAACTACTAGAATTACAAGAGATACAGGAGGAATTTTTAGAATTTATCTTAATAATGTGTTACAAGCAACCAGTACTTATAATATTACACCTGCTATGGGTATGACTATTGGTGGAACGGGTGGACATGGACAATCAGCAACAGGAATGAAATATAGTGTAGGTACTGCTGGAACTTTTGGAGCAACAGGTTCTTTTGAAAGTAATGCAATAACATCTTCATCTTCAATTTCAGAAATGGGTGCTATTATAACTTATGAAAATGAAAATGGTACTAATGCATTGAATACAGATATAGTTTTAAAACTTTCTGCTAATGGTGGTTCTAGTTATTCTACTGCTACTTTGGTTGCAATGCCTGATTTTGCTACAGGTGTTAAGATGGCAAAGGTAAATGATTTGGCAGTTACTGCTGGAACATCATTAAAATATAGAGTTGAATTTGCTAATCAGGTCTTTGGTAGTAAAAAAGTTAGGATTCGTGGAGTAGCACTTCAGTATTAAATAGATATCATAATATAAAAAGGATATATAAAAATGTCAACATTAAGAACACAAAAAGTTACTCCGTTGGATGGAGAAACTAATTTAACACTTGGTGATAGTGGTGACACTGTTACTATTCCTGCTGGTGCAAATATAGTAAACAGTGGAACTGCTACTGGGTTTGGCGGTGGTAAAGTTGTACAGGTGGTGAACGTTATTAATGGAGATGTTGCTACAGGAACTTCAGTGATTCCGAGTGATAATTCTATTGCACAAAATACGGAAGGCGACCAATATATGTCTTTAGCCATTACACCTACTAATGCAAGTAATAAACTTATTATTCATGTCTGCATAACTGGAGGTAGTTCTGCCGTGACAAGCACTGGGGTTGCTCTTTTTCAAGATTCTACTGCCAATGCATTGGCTCAATCACACCACTATAATTCTCAGGCGACTGCACTTAATAATTTATCGTTTATTCACTACATGGCAGCAGGAACGACATCAGCTACCACTTTTAAAGTGCGATGTGGTGGTGCTGGGTCTAACACTTTTACCTTCAACGGGGCTGGAGGAACTAGAGTAGGTGGTGATGTGATGGCTTCCTCAATAACAATAACGGAGATTTCAGTATGAGTAATATAAGTACAGTAATAGGTTGGAAACACAATCATCAGGCAGGAATGAGTACAGAAGACGGAGTAATCACTGAATTTCCTGGCGGAATCCCAAGTCAAGCTGAACAGGATACTTGGACAGCAGAATATGAAGCTTATGTTGCTGCTAATGAGTATAAGGGATTAAGAAAAGCAGAATATGATAAACTCAATCAGTTTGAGATGCAGTTCGATGACCAGCGAGATGGAACGACTACATGGGTTGATGCTATCAATGCAATCAAAGCTGCTCATCCAAAACCATAAACACAAAAAGGAATATATAAATGTCAGAATTAAAAGCAAATAAAATTAGTCCTGCGGTTGGCACTGATTTAACACTTGGTGATAGTGGTGACACTGTTACTATTCCTGCCGGGGTAACACTAGCAGGAAATATTCCAGCAGCTAATTTAACTGGAACACTTCCTGCTATCAGTGGTGCTAACTTGACTAACTTGCCAGTTCCATCACCACATACTGGAAACGTAACTTTCCCTGCATCACAACTATCAAGTGGAGATAGTAATACGCTTGATGATTACGAAGAAGGCAATTGGACTCCTTCAATTCAAGATATTTCAGGAAGTAATAGTGAAGGACAAACATATACCTTCCGTAGTGGTTATTATGTTAAAATTGGTGGGTTGGTATCCGTTCAGGGTTTTTTAGTTTTATCTAGTTATGGTAGTTTGAGTGGAAATGTTTATCTTGCTGGATTTCCTTTTGTTCATAAGAATGTAGGAAGTCAAGCACAGATATTTTTTGGTTTTACCACAGCAAGAAATCACCCTGCTGGTTATACGAGTGTTTGTACAATGAATGGTTCTAGTACAAATGGTATGATTTGGATGCAGGATATAACATCCGGTGTTAGTCCAATAAGTTTGAGTGAAATTACTCACGGTGGTAATATGAGTTTTGCAGGAACTTACCCAGCAGAATAATAAAAATTTAAAAGGAAAAAATAATGACAATTATAAAAAGAGAAGAAATAGGAAGTATTGAAGTTTTATCAATGGGACAAATTCAAGTTCGTACAGATACAATTATTGAAGAAGATGGGGTTGAAATAAGTAAGTCTTATCATCGTCATGTAGTAGAGCCTGATTCTGATACTAGTAATGAAGATCAACGTGTAAAGAATGTTGCTACAGTAATTCATACACAAGATGTTAAAGATGCATGGGAAACTCATAAAGCTAGTTTTGTTGTTGCATAATTTAAATTTAATTAAAGGAGTAAGAAAATGGCATTAACAAGTGTAGAAGGACATATGGTTGAAGGAACTATTTCTGCATCTCAACTTACAGGCCCATTACCTGCCATTAGTGGAGCTGCATTGACAGGTTTACCTGCTAGTGGTGGTACATCTATTGGTAACGATAATATTATCCGAACTAATTCAAGTACTATTACAGCAACAACATCAACTTTTGAAGCAAATACCAATGGTATGTCAGTCGGCCCTGTTTCAATAGCTGTTGGTTCTACAGTAAATGTAACATCTGGTTCAGTTTGGACGATTGTATAATAAATCGTTATAAATATCAATAATTATTAATTAAGTAGTAAATAATTTTAAAAAAAAAGGAAATACAATTATGAGTCATTTTGCAGAAATCAATTCAGACAGTATCGTTCAACGTGTTATCGTTGCAGAACAAAACTTTATTAACTCTGGCGCAGTCGGTGATAGTTTCAATTGGGTACAAACAAGTTACAATGGTAACTTTCGTAAAAACTATGCTGGTACTGGTTACACTTATGATAAAACTAGAGATGCTTTCATTGCACCTCAACCATATGCTAGTTGGACATTAGACGAAGCTACTTGTCGATGGGAAGCACCTACTGCTTATCCTACAGACGGTAAAATGTATACATGGGATGAAGATACTACTGCATGGGTTGAAGTAGCATAATAAAATATCAAAAACCATAAACATACACTAAGAGGAATAGTAAATGTCAGAATTAAAAGCAAATAAAATTAGCCCGGCAACCTTGACTGATGTTGTTCTGGGTGATAGTGGGGATACATTTACTATTCCTGCTGGTGCAGCTATTGTAAATAATGGTACAGCAACTGGGTTTGCCGATCCCGTAGACGATATAACAATAGGACAATTGGAGGATAGACTCCCCGGCCAAATGATTTCATGGAGTCAAGCTGGAACTCCAACACCAGTAGCAACGGGTAATGCTGGGCAAGTATTAACCAGTGCTGGGGTAGGCAATCCTCCTTCGTTTCAGGGTATCACTGCTGGTCCTCAATTATATGCTGGTTATTTAAGTAGAAATCAATCATCAGCTTCAGGTAATGTTACATATAGTGGGATCGGTTTTACACCAAAAGGTGTAATTTTCCATGTGTATGTAGGAAATGGTACAGGTAGACAGGCTTGTTTCGGTTTCGATGACGGGACGAGAGCAAATGCTGTTAGTACTCTTGATTATAATTCTGCTGATGCTTGGTATGGTGATGGTACAAATTCAATTTGGCCTCCACAGTCTTCTACATTACGACAATTTGGAAGCATATCAAGTTTTACGAATGATGGATTTATATTTTCTTGGACTAAAGGTGGCTCTCCATCTGCTACCAGTTTGATTGTCTATTATATTGCCATAGGGTAAATTACTTAACAAGGATAAAACAATTATGAGATATACAAAACAAATTTCAACCGGAATGGTTATAGAAAGTCAAAGTGGTGGCAACCCAGATAACCCACTCCATCTTTCAAGTATGGTAGAAAATGCAGTTTCATCAGGTATTGACGAGTCTGACGTTGAAGTTGGATATGCTGAGGATGAAGTAGTGGAAGGATGGCTTAGAGAACAAGACGAAGCAAGTAAAACATACGCTGATAGAAGAACTTCAGAATATCCAAAAATTGGCGATCAACTAGATATGATATATCATGCTGGACTTGGTGGTGATGAATTTCAGTCAGCAATAAAATCAGTAAAAGATAAATATCCAAAACCATAAACACAAAAAGGAATATATAAATGTCAACATTAAGAACACAGAAAGTTACTCCGTTAGATGGAGAAACTAATTTAATACTTGGAGATAGTGGTGATACTGTTACTATTCCTGCTGGGGTAACACTAGCTGGTAGTGGTGCTAGTTTAACTAATTTAGCAGCACATACGGGAAATGTAGCTTTCCCTGCTACACAGGTTGCAAGTGCAGATGCTAATACCTTAGACGATTACGAAGAAGGCACTTGGACTCCAGTGGTGGGAGGAGCAGGTGGAACAAGTGGTCAATCTTATTCGGCTCAAATTGGGAGATATACCAAAATTGGTAGTGCTGTTTATTGTAGATTCATGGTTGCTTTAACTACGTTAGGGACTGTTTCAGGTAATGCCGAAATTCAGGGACTTCCTTTCGCAATAAACTCTAGCACATCGAATAGGGGAGGTGGTGGGATGACTGATTGGTATTTGCTCAATACAGCGCAAGCCTTTTTGTCTTTATTTCCTTTTGAGTCTAGTTCAAAAGCAATCGTAAGAGGCACTGTAACAGCCAATGTCTCTAGTTCAAGTCGCAGTTCTTCCATTTGGGGAAATGCGACCAACTTGACAGGATGGGTTTTTTATCAAGTTTAATTACAAGGGTGGAGTAAAAAGATGGCAATCACAAAAACAACTAAAAGGAAATTAAAAAATGGCAATCACAAAAACAACTGAAATTGGTAGCATTGAAGTTTTACCGATGGGGCAGCTTCAAGTTCGCACCGACACGATTATTAAAGAGGATGGAGTTGAGCTAAGCAAGTCTTATCATAGGCACGTTGTTGAACCTGATGCTGACATTGGTGGTGAGGATCAAAGGGTAAAAGATATATCAGCTACCGTACACACTGATGCTTGCAAAACTGCGTGGACAGAATTTAAGGCGAGTCAGGAGAATTTATAAATGGCATTTTCAAAAATAATCACGGATAAAGCTGCTCATCCAAAACCATAAACATACACAAAAAGGAATATATAAATGTCAGAATTAAAAGCAAATAAAATCAGTCCTTCGGCTGGCACTGATTTAACACTTGGTGATAGTGGTGACACTGTTACTATTCCTGCCGGGGTAACACTAGCAGGAAATATTCCAGCAGCTAATTTAACTGGTGCATTACCTGCTATTAGTGGTGCGGCGTTGACAGGTGTGGGTTTTCGCACAGGCATCCATGTTTGGAAAAATGCTGGTCAAACAGTGGCGAACAGCACAACTACTAAAGTTACTTATACAGAAGAGTTCTATGATCCTAATAGTGATTGGGATGTAAGTACTTCAAAATTTACAGCCCCAGAAGATGGCAAATATTTGATTACAGCAGGGGTGCGATTTAGTTCTGGCACTAACGGATATATGACTCATCTGTATTTTTATGTCAATGGTGCTGCCAAAACGTACTCTGATAACACTTCTGGTAACGGTACGGGAATTAACACAACACACACTCACATCCTTGAGCTATCAACGGATGATTATGTCGAAGTTTACGGTGATCATAATCAAGGAAGTTCTATGATCTTTGAAGCTGATTCTTCAACTGGCTTTAAATTTAATTATTTGGCAATTCAAAGGATAGCTTAATAAAATTAGAATAACAATATAATGGAACAACTACATGGGTCGATCATATAGCTTCTATCAAAGCTGCTCATCCAAAACCATAAACACAAAAAGGAATATATAAATGTCAGAATTAAAAACAAATAAAATCAGTCCAGCAACTCTGACTGATGTTATTCTAGGTGATAGTGGTGATACATTTACTATTCCTGCTGGAGTAACACTCGCTGGAGATATCCCAGCAGCTAATTTAACTGGTGCATTACCTGCCATCAGTGGTGCTAACTTGACTAATCTTCCAGTACCATCAGTCAATACTCCAATGTTTTATGTAACAAACTGTTCCACCCAGACCCTAACGTCTGGAGTTGTTACTAGGATGACAGGATTTCCAGCAGCTGCAACCATTAGTACTGGTACTGGTTATGCAAGTAGTAGATTTACTTGTCCAGCTGGAGGGGCGGGAAATTATATTATTGGGGGAAATTTATCATTCCATTCTTCCTCTGGTAATCTTAGTCAAGTATATACTAAGTTTTATAGAAATGGTGTATGGGTATTTGGTGGTTATAATTTCAGTCTTAATACAACTACAAGTGGAGCAGTACATTTTGGCCATCAAGCATTAACATTTCTAACATTAGCAGTGGGAGATACGGTTGATATATATGGTGCTGCTGTTGGTAGTGGTACTATTAGACAATTTAGTACTGATGGTGGAAACAAAAACTTTTCTAACTTCTGGGGATATAAACTGGGTTAGGTTCTTAATAAAATCAAAATAACAATATAAAAGAGAGAAATAAAAATGAGAAATGGATTAATCAAACTAGGATTTACACCTGATACTGATTTTATGTTGCAGGATGATAGTGATGGTAATGGTGCATATATTTCATCATGGACATCTTCAGATGCACAACCTTCAGCATCAGCTATATCAACAGCAGAAACAGAATGGCAAGCAGAGTATGATGGACTTGAATACGCAAGAAACCGTAAAGAATCCTATGCATCTTTAGAAGAGCAAGCAGATATGAAATATTGGGATTCCGTAAATGGAACAACTACATGGGTTGAACATATTGCATCTGTTAAAGCTGCTCATCCAAAACCATAAACATAAAAAGGATATATAAATGTCAACATTAAGAACACAAAAAGTTACTCCGTTGGATGGAGAAACTAATTTAACACTTGGTGATAGTGGAGATACAGTCGCTCTTGCTGCAGGTGCAACTGCTACTGGTTTTGGTGATATTACAAAAAGTGCTAGTGATCCAGCAGTTGATACAAATCCTGCTGGTGGTTTAGGTACAGTTTGGTTGAATACTACTTCCGGCGAGATGTTTTCTCTAACAGATGCCACAGCTGGAGCTAATGTTTGGAGTTCTGTAGTACCTGTATCATATATGTCAGCAACAGGCGGGACAATCACTACTGATGGTAAATTTAAGGTTCACACGTTTTTGAGTTCAGGAACTTTTACTCCCACTACTGGAACTGCCGTTGGTGGTAATCAAGTTGAGTATTTGGTTATTGCTGGTGGTGGTGGAGCCTCATCTTTTGGTGGTGGTGGGGCAGGAGGTTATAGAACAGCAACTGGTTACGCAATAAGCGACCAATCATACACAATAACAGTAGGTGGTGGTGGTGCTGGCGGTACTTCGGAAGTTGGAGGTGGTAGCGGTAATGACTCTATAGCTCTTGGCATAACATCCTCTGGAGGTGGAAGTACTAACAGCTCCGCGACGGCGACCGGAGGTACAGCAGGTGGGTCTGGGGGTGCTAATGGTGGTGCTGGTAATACGCCTTCTACTTCTCCATCCCAAGGTAACAATGCTGGTTCTGGTACAGGCGGTGGTGGTAACACTGGAGGCGGTGGCGGTGGTGGTTCGGCAAGTGTTGGTGGAAATTCTGCCGGGGGTGGTGGAGCAGCCGGAGCAGGTGGCAGCGGAACAGCTTCATCTATAACTGGTTCATCTGTTACAAGAGCAGGCGGTGGTGGAGGTGGTGGTGATGATCGTTCTCCAACTGTAACTGGTGG
>Ga0233439_10006276_pt1 | contig 10665 bp, 9 predicted proteins | sample SI_123_September_6_FD_182713 | JGI IMG/M metagenome (GOLD analysis project Ga0233439, IMG submission 182713) | Seawater microbial communities from Saanich Inlet, British Columbia, Canada - SI_123_September2016_100_MG | ecosystem: Environmental > Aquatic > Marine > Inlet | place: Canada: British... | reverse complement strand
TCGTACTGGCCCCCTTCTCCAAAAAAAGCTGGATAATTTCCTTATGCCCCCCCGCTGCGGCTACCATCAGAGCGGTCCAACCCCTCTTACTACGCGCCTGGATATCGGCTCCATAACGTAGTAAAACTTCCACTGTTGGCAAATGTCCTCGTTCGGCCGCAACCATTAATGATGTAGAACCATTGGCAATCGTTGCGTTTTTTGTCGCTCCTTTTTTCAGAAGAAATTCTACAATTTCCTCATGCCCTCCAGCCGAGGCGCTGATCAATGGAGTAGAACCATTTTTACTTTTGGCATTTATATCCGCCTGATGTTCGATCAAAAGCAATACCATTTCTAATTGACCCCGCTCAGCGGCGATCATAATTGGGGTTGCCCCACTTTTACTTTTCGCGTTTACATTTGCACCTTTAGCGATCAAAACCTTCGCTGGCAAAACCCGTCCATATTTGGCCGCCCTCATCAAAACAGTCCATCCCTTGGGACTTCGAGCCTCCACATCGACTCCTGATTCTAATAAAACCCTTGTACCCTCCACGAAGTCTCTTTCGACTGTTAAAAAAAGTAGAGGTTCCCTATAGGAGTTACGAGTTTTAGGGTCTGCCCCTCCTGATATCAGATCTCTAATAATATCTGCCCGACCTGTCAGGGCCGCCAATAATATCGCAGAAGTTTCCTCTAGGTTTTTGGCATTCGGGTCCGCACCCTTTTCCAATAAGAATTGCACCACCCCGGAATGTTGTTCTCCTGCGGCGATAATGAGTGGGGTAGCCCCATCATTAAGGCGAATATCTATCTTAGCCCCATGATCGGCTAATACTTTGAGTGCTGGCAGGTGCCCATATCTTGCACTTCTTGCTAGAGGACTCCAACCAAGCATATTCTTGGCGTTGACATCGGCACCCTTGTCAATGAGTAACTCTATGCACTTCACGTCTCCCATCGTGGCACATAACAATAAAGCGGTGTCATCATAGCGATTCCGAGCATTGACCTTAGCACCCTGATTTAACAAAAACGTTACCAGGGAGGTATGCCCTCGAGCCGCAGAAACAATTAAAGCCGTACTTCCTTTTTTTGTACGGGCCTCAATGTCTGCACCGACCTGCAGTAACGACTCAGTTTGTTTGCGGTCCCCCTCAAAAGCAGATGCTAAAAAAGCATCGTCCACACCTTCGAAGGCGGAAACTGACCCCCCTACCAGAAAAAACCAAACAATGAAGAAAAGCCTTCTGAATATATTTAAGTTATTCATGATCTGAAAATACTACGAATTTTTATCAAACATCCATGAGACATACCGTGTCCCCGATAGTAATATGTTGTCATAATAAAGAAAAATATAACCAACTTATTGAACTAATGGAAGTATTTACTCAAACGGGATCAGTTTTCACAAAAAATCAGGAAGGAAATGGAAAGAATAACAGCAGAAATATGAAATCCGCCCGCCAGGGAGGTAGAACAGGCGGACGGATCGCAAAAAGGGGTGGAATATTAATTCCATAAAATAAGATCATGATTAAGACTGAATTATTCCAGCAAAAACAATTTTTTTTGTATATTGGGCTAAAATTTAACCCTCCTTAAAGAGTGATACTTGGTTTCTTCCTGATTCTTTGGCCTGATACAAGGCTTTATCCGCTTTTGACAGAAGATCAGCAAACGAATTCCCCTTTTTCACGACATCTGTTGCCACTCCCAAGCTGACAGTGACCCATTTCTCACCAACATTATTAATATGCTCCAGTTTTAAACCCTCAACATCTTTTCGCAACTTCTTGGCCAGATTTAAAGCTCCCTCCGCATCCGTATCAGGAAGAATGAGAACAAACTCCTCCCCACCATACCTTGCCGCTAAATCTGCAGGCCTTTTCATGGCACCTTTTAAAACATCAGCCACTTTTTTCAAACACACATCCCCTTGTTGATGCCCATAGGTATCGTTGTAAGATTTGAAACTATCTAAATCTATCATGACAACGGAAAATGGATTTTGATCCCTCTGTGCGCGTTTCCATTCCTTATCAGAATATTCATCAAAATATCGACGATTGGCAATTTCAGTCAACCCATCCATGGTGGATAATTTTTTAAGGTTTTCCACCGCATCCATCAAGCGGTTCTGAGTCATTAATAATTCTTTCTCAACCGCCTTAATCTCCATAATATTCCGGGCAATACAAAGTGTTCCTTGAAAGTTTTTTTCCACATGATTTCTAAATACCTGCTCTTGGGACACATCCCAAAGCCCAAAAGCATCCAACAAGACAGGTATCGGCTTTGCCTTCTCCCCCAGAACAGATTCTCTGGCAAATTTTAAATTAACTTCCAGGTTACAGGTCGACATGGGACCGACTTCACGAGTAGCAATTTTTGAAATAATTTCCTGATCATTCGGATCCAAATCTATAAATGTATCAATAGATTGTCCGACCAGATCCTGAGGCTCATAACCAAAAAACCGAATCGCCGGGTTAATAAATTCTATTTTCTGATCTAATCCTAATCGAAAAATGACATCGGAGACGGTCTCGACAATGGTGCGGTAGGATTTCTCACTTTCAGCCAAAGCATACTCAGCCGCGCGGACCTTTTGTTCAAAAGACCCAACCTGAATGGCATTTTTTATACTCTTTACCAGATTCTTTCCATTCAATCCATTTTTGGACAAATAATCTGCGGCCCCTTTTTTCATCACTTCTGCAACCAGTTGTTCGCCCCCCATACCCGTCAACAAAATCATAGGCACGTTATACCGGTCAGCTTGTTTCAAGTTCTCCAAAATCTCCAATCCCGTGGCATCAGGCAACTTATAATCAATCAGAACACAATCAAACTTATGGGATTTTATTTTTTCCTTTCCAGAGAAATAATCGGCCGCTTCATGGACCTTGGCCTTTAGCCCCTCTTTATCGAGCAAATGTTGTACATTCATCCGATCGACCTCATCATCATCAATGACCAAAATGTCCAAACTTTTCTTCATGCTTCCAACCCTTAAATAAAAATTAATTCCGTATTCTATAATATCCAGAGAATTTTACGTACAGATTAACACTTTAGCAATACATTCAAAATTCGGCCCTTAAGGTCTAAAATCTCAAATTTTTTATTCTAAACCAACTATTGCATTATATATTAGATTCCTTTCCAAATCGTTACGTTAGAGTGTCATTTTGGTCAAAAATTTTTACAAATATGTCGATTATCCATCTACTTGCAGGAATCTTAGAAAACCACCCTCCTCCAAGTTTTAGAAATACAATGCCTCTAGAGGGAACTTTAATTTCCCCAATCGCCTCAGTTATCGAATTCATTGATTAATAACATTATTTAATGATAAGCTCAGAGAGGTATATATGCCCTTCCTCAACAAATCGCGCTTTTATAAATGATCCCCGAAAAATTCACACTTGCCGTTTTAGTTTCTGGACGTGGTTCAAATTTACAAGCAATCATCGACAATATTGAAAAAAAACGTCTGCCAGTTGAAATTGGCCTGGTGATTAGCGATGTGAAAGATGCCTTTGCTTTAGAGCGGGCTCATAAACATGGTATAGAAGGTCTTTTTCTCGACCCTAAAACTTTTCCAGATCGAAAGAGCTATGAGCAGGCCTTGGTGAAACAAATTCGATTAAAATCTGTCAGTTTGATCTGTCTGGCAGGGTTCATGCGAATTCTGGGCAAGCATTTTATAGAAAGTTTTTCAGGTCAAATCATCAACATCCATCCCTCTTTACTTCCAGCATTTCCAGGACTGAATGTTCAAAAACGAGCCCTGGAACATGGAGCCCGGTTTTCAGGATGCACCGTGCATTATGTCAATGAGGAAGTGGATGGTGGCCCAATTATATTGCAAGCGGTGGTTCCCATTTTAGATGATGATGATGAGTCTTCACTTACTGAGAGAATTCTGGAACAGGAGCATGTCATATACCCCGAAGCCATCCGGTTGATCGCTGAAGGTAAACTGACCCTTTCAGGCCGAAGAGTCCTGCATTATAAATAGAAAGGATATACTATTGAATCTTCTGCAAAAAATAATAACGTTGGTTACCCTGCTAACTCTGCCAGGAATCCTCTTTGCCGAGACTTCTGATCAGCAAGCTCTGGATGCTATTCAACAGCAGTATGAAACAATTTCAACTTTTGAGGCCGATTTTACCCAAAGGTCTTACGTTAAAATGATGAACCAAACCCAAAGCGTCCAAGGCAAGGTTAAAATCAAGAAACCTGGAAAAATGAAATGGGTCTATGGTGCTCCAGATACTCAAATTTTAATCAGCGATGGCAAAAACCTTTGGCTATATGTCCCTGAAGAAGAGCAAGCAACTAAAGTACCGGTAGAAAGCATTTACTCCTCCAACACACCTGCTCTTTTTCTTGCAGGAAAAGGAAAACTTGCACAGTCCTTTAATGTGGAAAGCGTGAGCCAGGAAAACCAGAATATTCTTGTTACGCTTGTCCCAAAGAGTGAAGAACAGGGCCTGGCAAGACTGGTCCTTCAAGCTGACAAGAAAAACTACCAAATTACAGGATCGACCGTGTATGATAAATTAGGTAACAGAACAGAGATCCAGTTCAAACGAACTCGGATTAATCGGGAAATTCCCGAAGAACAATTCCAACTCAAGACTCCACCCGGAGTAGAGATTTTGGATTACACCCATACCCCTTAAAAACAAATGATTGAACTCTCATTATTTTCTCTGGATACGATCCTCAACTTTGGGGTCAAAATGTTGGCATTTTTAGCAGGTCTGGCGGCTCTCATCTTCGTCCATGAACTGGGGCATTTTCTCGTCGCAAGGAAAGTGGGCGTTGTCGTAGAAAAGTTTTCTCTCGGTTTCGGACCCAAAATTTTAAGCTTCACACGTGGAGGTACCGAATACCTTCTCTCCTGGATTCCTCTTGGTGGCTACGTAAAAATGAAAGGGGAAGAAGTCGGGGAAGAGGTTACTGATGAAAAGGGTTCATTCTCCGCCGCTCCGGTAATGCACCGTCTTGCCATTGCGTTTGCAGGTCCGTTATTTAATATTCTCTTTGCGATCGCAATTTATTATTGCGTCTTTTTGGTAGGGGTTCCGGCACTTTCTCCCGTTGTTGGGGTGGTTAAGGAAGAGTCTCCTGCTCTGGCGGCAGGACTTCAGATGGGCGACCGCATTTTGGCAATCGGCAACAACAAAATACTTTATTGGGAACAGCTTCAATCCATCGTCCATAAATCCCCGGGCCGCTCTTTGGATTTCCAGGTAGAAAGAAGTTCCGGAAATACGGAACATGTTGCTGTTACCCCAGTCGCCGAACAAATTACTGATCTTTTCGGTGAGAAAGAAACCGTAGGACTGATCGGAATCACTCCTCTGGTACGAAATATCATTTATGTTAAAGAAGGCACTCCTGCGGACCTTGCAGGGCTTCGAGAAGGTGACATCCTGCTATCAGTGGATAACACAATTATTTTTGGCTGGGGAGATCTGAAAAAAGCCGCCATAGACAAGCCCGGGGAAGAATTGACATTCAGAGTCCTCAGAGATGGGTTGGAAATCGAAACAACATTAACTCCGGAAGCAAAAACAGTTAAGGACATTAAAGGCAAAAGCACAGAAATCGGCTTGCTCGGTATCGGCATGGCGGGAGAAATGGTAAAGGAAAGGTATGGCATTTTCGGAGCCTTCAAAAGAGCCTGCACAGAAACAGGCAGACTGATTTATCTGATCGCCGTCAGCATAAAAAAAATGGTTCTAGGTTCCATCCCCGCTGACTCCATCGGAGGACCCATCCTGATTTTCCAAATTTATGGTGAACAGGCAGAACAAGGCTTCAGCGAACTCATTCGCCTGACAGCACTATTGAGCATTAACCTGGGTTTGCTCAACCTTCTGCCCATTCCGGTTTTGGATGGAGGTCATATTTTCTTTTTCTTGATAGAGATTCTTAAAGGGAAACCTATCAGCGAAAGAAATCGGGAGCGGGCCCAACAGGTGGGCCTGTTTATGTTACTCAGCCTCATGGTATTCGCATTTTACAATGACATTATGCGAATCATTACCTGAACCCTGAAAAAACTTCTACCCATGCAGAACATTGAGAGCCGAGTCAAGGATCTCAAAGATGCCGCCGAGAAATTATCCATAAAAATTGAAGTCGCTAACCTCAATGATCAGGAATTCTCTATACAAAGCGGCTACTGCAAACTTAATGGTGAGGACCTCATCATATTGGATAAGAACCTCTCCAGCGAAGAACACATGGCCGTTATTTTTAATACTCTTAAAAAGTTTAATCTCGATAATATCTATGTCGCTGACTGGATTCGAGAAAAAATGGAAGCCGACAAAACAACTGGAACAAAATAATGACCCTGCTAAATAATATTCTCCCAGAACAACGCCGAGGGAAACTCAAAGCCCTTTTGGAGTCCGGGAAAACGGTTCGGGTGCTTGAAGCCCATAATGGATTGAGCGGCATCATAGCTAATACGGTTGAAGTCATTGGGGAATCGGAAGGTCAGAGCGTTGCCCGACAATTCGATGCCATCTGGGAAAGTAGTCTTACGGACTCAGCCTCGAAAGGCCACCCCGATATCGAAGTCGTCACTTTCGACTCCCGACTCCACACTATCAACGAAATCCTGGCCGTGACAGACAAACCCATGATCGTTGACGGCGATACCGGAGGAGATGCCAACACTTTTGAATACACTGTCTCCAAACTTGAGCGAGCCGGTGTGTCAGCTGTGATTATTGAAGACAAGGTCTTTCCCAAACGCAATAGCCTGGAGGCCGGCGTTCAACAAAACTTGCAAGAACCAGAGGTTTTTGCCCAGAAAATCCGGAGAGGAAAAAGCGTTCAAAAAAGTAGTGAGTTTATGATTATCGCCCGCATTGAAAGTCTGATCGCCGGAAAACCCATGGAAGACGCGCTAAACAGGGCCACGCAATATCTCCAAGCTGGAGTTGATGGAATCATGATCCACTCCAAATCCAAAAATCCAGATGAAATTCTGGAGTTTGCACAAAAATATCAGATTATTTTGCAGGACCTCAAACTGAAAAAACCGCTGGTATGCGTACCCACGACTTACAACAATATCACCGAAGACGAATTGAGTGCCGCGGGTTTCAACATTATCATTTATGCCAACCATTTATTACGCAGTGCTTATTTGGCAATGATGGAAACCGCAAAGACCCTCCTTCGCAATCAGAGATCGCTGGAAGCGGACCCTTTATGCACCCCTGTCCGGGAGATTTTCAAAACAGTAGGTTTTTTGGAGGTCAAAGAAAAGGACCAGCAGGATGAACAAAATACTAATATCCCCGTTATCATTCCTGCCGCTGGAGAAGATACGATCTTCAAAGAAATTTTGAACGGAAAACCCAAGGCCATGCTGGAAATTTGCGGCAAGACCCTTCTTGACCATCAAATTCAAACTCTCAGCAACGCTAACCTTGCCGACATCACCCTGATAGCAGGCTATGGCAAGGACAACCTGCATGCAGAGGGCATTAAAATTATGGAGAACCCTGATTATCAGAAAGGCTCCATGCTCAATTCCCTGCTGGTTGCAAAAGAAAAAATGATAAATGGTTTTATCATGCTGTACTCAGATATTCTTATGGAAAGCCATATCCTAAGTAAGCTTTTGGAATGCAAGGAAGATATAATCCTGGTTGCCGACAATTCAACCCAGTATCACCAACCGGAGGAAGGAAATTTTCTCGATTACATTATAAGCAAAAACCACCACAAGCCCGAACGCAGGGAAATACGTTTCATCAGTGAGAATATTGTGGCCAACATTGGTAATAAGATCAATCCAGAAACCGCTACCCACGAGTTCATTGGTCTTGCCCGGTTCAGTAAAACTGGAGCCGAGCAATTTCTCGAAACCTATTTCGATGTTGTCAAAAATTTTGCGGGACCCTTTCAAGAATCCAGGGATATTTCCAGCCTGACTTTCACCGATCTCATTCAGGAAATGATCGACCGGGGTTTCGCCATACATTATATGGAGATTCATAAAGGCTGGCTGGAAATTCACAGTACCGATCATATTGCCCTTGCTCAAAAATCCTTTAGCACATAAAATCTCCCTTCTTCATTTACCAGCATTAACCGGAACTATTGACGCATGTATTTTTCAAAACTTTTCGTCCCTACATTGAAAGAATCTCCCGCTGATGCGGAAGTCATCAGCCATAAACTTATGGTACGCGCCGGGATGATCCGTCAACTCGCATCTGGAATTTACTCTATTCTTCCTTTAGGGCTCCGGGTTTTAAGAAAGGTCGAGCAAATAATCCGCGAGGAGATTGATCAAATTGGCGGACAGGAAGTTTTTCTACCCAGCATCCAGCCTGCAGAATTGTGGGAGGAAAGCAAACGGTGGGATTTTTATGGCAAGGAATTATTGCGCATTAAAGACCGGCACAACCGGGAGTTCTGTTACGGCCCAACACATGAAGAGGTCATCACCGATATAGTGAGAAAGGAAATCAAGTCATATCGTCAACTCCCCATTCTGCTATACCAGATTCAGACCAAGTTCCGTGATGAAGTTCGTCCGCGGTTCGGTATCATGCGTGGACGCGAGTTCATGATGAAAGATGCTTACAGTTTTCACGTTGATGAAGCAGACACCCAGAGCACCTACCACCAAATGGCACAGGCCTATACCAATATTTTTAAAAGATGTGGCCTGGAGTTCAAGCAGGTCCAGGCCGACTCGGGAACAATTGGAGGAAGTTTTTCGCATGAGTTTGCCGTACTTGCGGATTCTGGCGAAGATGAAATCGGTTTCTGCGATGCATGTGGCTATGCTTCTAATTTGGAACTTGCTGAATCCAAGCCCCCTTCGCCCACAGAATCTCTTTCTGCCCCGCAACCCCTTAAGGAAGTGGAAACTCCTGAAAAAAAATCTGTAAAGGAAGTGGCTGAGTTCCTGAACCTTCCTGCCCGGCAAATCGTCAAAACCATTCTTTTTGAAAATGAAAACGGGCTGGTAGCGGGACTGGTGCGCGGTGACCATGAAATCAATCCCATCAAAATGAAAAACCTTATCGGTTGCGAATGGTTACAACCCGCAGATGAAGAAGCCATGTCCAAGCATCCCGGACTGCATTGCGGATATGTCGGCCCAGTAGGCCTGGATCTTCCCATTTACGCAGACCACGAAATCATTGCACTGCATGATTTTGTGACTGGGGCTAATAAACCTTCCATGCACTTCACCGGGGTTCAGGTTGAACGGGATCTGAAAATTGAAAAAGTTTGGGATATCAGAACAGTTCGTGCTAATGACCCCTGCCCGCGTTGCGAGAGTGGAAAATATCAGATTAAACGCGGGATTGAGGTTGGCCACATTTTCATTCTTGGCACAAAATATTCTTCCGCTTTGAAAGCCGTTTTTCTCGACCAGCAAGGCAAGGAAAATGCAATGGTTATGGGTTGTTATGGAATCGGGGTTGGGCGCACCGCGGCGGCGGCCATTGAACAAAATCATGATGACAAAGGAATTATCTGGCCTCGGAACCTGGCTCCCTTTCAAGTCATTATTATCCCGGTTAACTACTCAAATAGTGACTTGAAAAATGTTTGTGATGACCTATACAAAAACCTCCAGGAAATGGGCATCGAAACCCTTCTTGATGACCGATCAGACCGATTGGGTGTCAAATTGAAAGATGCCGACCTTATAGGAATCCCCTTGCAAATCATAATAGGTCCCAAAAACCTTTCAGCCGGACAAGTAGAAATAAAAGTTCGCAAAACCAATGAGTCGGAATTGCATCAATACCCTCAGGTGATTGAAGATATCCCCAATATTTTAAAGGGGTTATAGAAAAATAAGTCGTCACAGGAGATCCCCAGTTTTCCCTTGAAATCAGGCCTCAAGTTCTTGTACAATCCCGAGTACATATACGGGTCCTGCATCGCGGGCTTTGAGCCCGCTTTTTTTTTACTTTTTTCAGGGGAACAGGCTTGAAAATAGGCCGTTTTTGAGGCCTTGGTTCCTCGTCACTTGAGGGTGTAAAAATCACAGGCCCCTGTTTGTATAAGAGGTTTAGATGGCAAAAGTCCCCATTGCCCAATTGGTTACAAATTTAATCGAACCCGTTTTAGTCGCAGAGGGACTGGAACTGGTGGATGTGGAATATAAAAAAGAGGGAAAGAACTGGGTTCTAAGGATTTTTATTGACAAGGAAGAAGGTATCACGGTTGAGGACTGCCAAAATATTAGCCGCTTAACCGGCGATCTCATTGATGTAGAAGAAACCATCCAAACTCCTTTCAACTTGGAAGTTTCATCTCCCGGCCTTGATCGATCTCTTAAAAGGGAAAAGGATTTTTTAAAGTTCAAGGGAAAACGAATCCGCCTTCACAGCATTTCCCCAGTAGACAACAGAAGAAAGTTTACCGGCATTCTGTCTGACTTCAAGGATCAAACCGTATTTATGGATTTGGACGGGAAACCTTTTGAAATTCTCTTGAGCCAAGTGGATAAAGCAAATTTAGTCATTGAAATTTAGGTAAAGCACCATGAGCATGGAAACAATCAGTATTCTGGAACAAATCAGCCGCGACAAAGGAATCGACAAGGAAATTCTAATCGATGCCTTGAAAGCCGCAGTGGAGGTTGCCGCTCGCAAAAGGTAC
>Ga0233439_10006269_pt1 | contig 10670 bp, 8 predicted proteins | sample SI_123_September_6_FD_182713 | JGI IMG/M metagenome (GOLD analysis project Ga0233439, IMG submission 182713) | Seawater microbial communities from Saanich Inlet, British Columbia, Canada - SI_123_September2016_100_MG | ecosystem: Environmental > Aquatic > Marine > Inlet | place: Canada: British... | reverse complement strand
GTGGTCATAGATACGGCGTGCAACGGTGGTGGAAATCCCTTCTACTTTGCCTAAATCTTCAACGCCTGCCTCACCGACGGCATTGACGGCCCCAAAATGCTGGAGCAGTGCCCGTTTGCGGGATGCCCCAATGCCGGAAATCTTGTCCAGTTCAGAACGGATGGTGGCTTTGGTCCGTTTTGCGCGTTGGGTGCCGATGGCAAATCGGTGTGCCTCATCGCGCAGGCGTTGCAGAAAGTAAAGCACAGGAGACCGATCAGGCAAAGAAAACGGCTCTTTATTTGGAACAAAAAACCGTTCACGGCCGGCATTCCGGTCCGGTCCTTTGGCAATGGTGACAAGTGCCACATCATTGATGCCAAGATCGGCAAACACGTCACGCGCGATGCTCATCTGGCCCGGGCCGCCATCAATCAAGACCATGTCGGGCCATTGGCCATCGGTTTGGCGGGCATCTTCGCGAAGGGCGCGGGAGAACCGCCGGTTCAACACTTCGCGCAGCATGGCGTAATCATCGCCCGGCGCCATATCACCGTCAGGATTTTTGATGTTGAATTTCCGGTATGCAGATTTGATGAAGCCTTCCGCGCCTGCAACAACCATGGCACCAACAGCGTTGGTCCCGGAAATATGGCTGTTGTCATAAATTTCAATGCGCTTCGGCGCATCAGCCAGCCCAAAGGTTTGGGCAACATCTTCCATCAGTTTGCGTTGGGAGGCATTTTCAGCCAGCCGCCGTGCCAGTGCCGCTTCGGCATTGTTGGTGGCATGTTCCATAGCACTTCGGCGTGCGCCCCGTTTGGGCACCGTGAGGGTCACCTTGCGTTCGGCCCTGATTTTCAGGGCATCGGTGACCAATTGGGTGTTGGGGATGGGGTGGCTCAGCATCACCAGCGGCGGGGGCATGTGGCGGGCATAGAACTGGCCAATGAAACTTTCAAGAATATCGGCATCACTGGTCTTGGACGGAAAGCTCGGGAAATAGGCCCGGTTGCCAAAATTCTGGCCGGAACGAAAGAAGAAAACCTGTATGGCGCAGGCCTCGCCATTGCTGTGGAGCGCGATCACATCGCCATCACCAAGGCCCTTAAGGTTGATGTCCTGGTGGCTCTGGATGCGGGTCAGCGCCTGAATGCGGTCGCGATATACGGCGGCGGTTTCATAATCCTGTGCATCGCTGGCCGCCTGCATCTGTTTGCCCAATTGATCTTGAATGCCCCGGCTTTGGCCTTTCAGGAAGGCGCGAACCTGTTCCACCAGAGCAAGGTAATCATCGCTTTCTATGCGCCCGACACAAGGGGCTGTACATCGTTTGATCTGGAATTGCAGGCAAGGCCGGGTGCGGCTTTCAAAGGTGTTATCGGAGCATGAGCGCAACGGAAAGGCCCGGCCCAGCTGGGCCAGCGTTGCGTTCACGGCCCCGGCAGAAGCAAAGGGGCCAAAATATTCCCCGGTTTTTTTCTGGGCGCCGCGGTGTTTGGTGATGCGGGGCCACGGGTGGTCGGTGGTGATGGTGATATGGGGAAACGTTTTATCGTCGCGCAGCAACACGTTATAGCGCGGCTTCAGACGCTTGATCAGATTGCTTTCCAAAAGCAAGGCTTCGGCTTCTGTATGGGTGGTGACAATTTCAAGGCGTACCGTTGCCCCAACCACACGGCCCATGCGGGCACCAAGACGTTCAGGATGGGCATAGGCCATGACGCGTTTTTTCAGGTTCTTCGCCTTGCCCACATATAAAACATCGCCCTTGGCATTTTCCATTCGATAAACACCGGGCCGGGTTGGCATGGTGGCCAGTTCGGCACTGATCAGGGCCGCCCCGGTAAGGGGTGATTTGGATGCTTTGGCTGTTGCTTTGGCCGCTGCTTTGATCTGTGTTTTTTTTGCCATGATGGCGATTGTCGTTCCTGACAGTGATGCGTCAACAATAAGGACCTTGGGTAAGCTCTGGAATTGTTAGCGAAAATTCCATTTGAGGCTATGGTTTTCGAGGGGGGGGTCTTAAATTTCTATCCACCGATTCTGTGTATAAGTCTGTGGGCAAAGGCTTGTGTAAAATACCCACCCCTAGAAGACACTGGCAGGACACCGGATTGCCTAAAATTTAGGCATAATTAATAACCTATTGAAATTAAATGCGAAATCAAAAGTCAACGATTAACACTCTGTTAAGAATAATTTTTGTGCATGATTGCAAGGATTCTAAACCGGAGGTTTTTTCCCTGTGTACAACTTAAGTGACATTTAGAGGTCTCAGGGGTGTGGCAAAGCGCATGCATTGGGCCCAATGGGGTCTTTTTTGTCCCTTTTTGCGTCTATTTGCGGCTTTTTGCCTCTGTTCTTGTGATTAATCGGTTTTGCGAAATCGTTCGATTGATTAATCGGTTTTGCGAAATCGTTCGATTTCGACACCAGCACTGGTGGCATCTTCAAAAACATCGAGCTTTTCCACCCGGACCAGCGCTGAAACGGCGCGTTCATCTTCGAGACAAAAACCCGCAATTTTTTCGGCGAGGGTTTCCACCAAGTTGATATGTGGCCCCCCCAGAATGGCCCGTATGCCATGGGCAATGTCTTCATAACAGACAACATGGACAATTTCATCCGCAGGCGGTGGGCCATCATCGAGCACGGCAACATCGATGTTAATGCAGACGCGCTGCGGGCTTTGCTTTTCATGGGCGTGAATCCCGAGAGAGCACGATGCCATAAGGTCACGGATAAAGACCCGGCGCAGGCGCTGCTGGTCCCCTGTGCTTTCAGCTGCGTGGGTCGGTGCGTGGAAGGGACGCAGGGGCTGGATCGTGGAAATTTTGGAATCTTGGGACATGGGTTTTGTTATTCCGTTTCCGGTGCGGGGCCTGGTGCTGACCAATGCAGGTGTTGGCCCGAATCGAGGGATATCATTTGCCCGGTAATAGAGCGCGCGGCAAGCAGAAAAAGAACACCATGGGCAATTTCTTCAGGTGCCACGGCGCGTCCCAGCGGGGTTGCCTGGGCTTGGGCCTCAAACTGGGCAGTATTCTGGCGGGTGCTGGGCAGTACCGGGCCGGGTGCGATGGCGTTGACCCGGATGTTCGGGGCCAGCGCCAGGGCCAAGGTTCGGGTCAGGGTCCATAACCCCGATTTCGATAGGGTGTAGGACACAAAATGCGGTGTCAGGTTTTTCACCCTCTGGTCCAGAAGATTGATGATGTTGCCTTCCAGGCCCTCTCCTAGCCCGGCTGCGAACGCCTGAGAGAGCACAAAGGGGGCGCGCAAATTGGTTTCCATATGCCCGTCCCAGCTTGTCCGGTTGACCGTATCAACCTCATCACGTTCAAACAGGGATGCGTTGTTGATCAATGTGGTGACCGGCCCAAGGGCATCTTGCGTGCGTGATACCAGCGTTTGGGTTTGATCCTCTTGGCTGAGATCGGCCTGCATGGCCATGGCCTTGCCGCCATTGGCCTGAATTTCCGACGCGACAGTTTCGGCATCTTTGCCAGATTGGTTGTAATGCACGCAAACCGAATATCCAGCACCGCCCAAAGCAATCGCAATGGCACGCCCAATGCGCCGCCCGCCCCCGGTCACAATTGCGCAGCCTTTATTTGAAACGGGTTCAGGTGCGGTCATGGCTTCATCATCATCTTTGTAATTTTATGGCGGGATCAAAAGGGCAGGGATTCAACCCCATAAAACTGTAACGCTGTATAGGCAGCATAGGTTCCCAGAAAGCCAATGGCTACGGGTCGCGATATACCGCGCTTAAGGGTAATTGATGCCAGCAAGACAATGGTCACCCCCAGCATGAACCAAAGATCGAATTTAAGAATTTGCGGCGGCACTTTTAAGGGCGTGACGATGGAAACCACCCCCATGATGGCCAGCAAGTTGTAAATATTGGCCCCAATGATATTGCCAATGGCGACATCAGAATGTTTGCGATATGCAGCAACCACGGCGGTGGCCAGTTCCGGCAGGGATGTGCCGATGGCAACCATGGTCAGGCCAATGACTTCTTCGCCAACGCCAAATTCCCGCGCTGTGGTGACAGCACCGGCAACCAGAAGCCGTGCCCCGAACACCACGGCGGCAATGCCGCCAACCACGGATATGATTGCCAGCCAGGTTGATTTTGGTCCTTCGGAAAATTCTTCAGCTTCCTGGGCGATGACATCGCCATTGGCGCTGGCCACCCGGTGCTGCTTGCGTTCGGTCCAAAAGGCATAGATTGAATAGGTCACCAACGCACCGATCATCAAGATGCCCTGAACCCGGTTGATGGTGCCTTCCAGAGCCAGACCGACAAACAGAAAGGCCGACCCCAACATGACTGAGCCATCGCGGTAGAGCGCGCGGGGATTACAATTTATGGGAAAAATCAGGGCCGATGTTCCCAAAATCAGCAAGATATTGGCAATGTTTGATCCGATCACATTGCCGACAGAAATGCCCGGTTGGCCGATCAGCGCGCCTTCAAGGCTGACCACCAGTTCCGGTGCCGTTGTGCCATAGGCGACAATGGTCATGCCGATGATCATGGGCGATACCTTTAGACGCGTCGCAAGGGACACTGCGCCGCGCACCAGATATTCCGCCCCGAAAAGTAAAAGAATAAAGCCGCCAATAATTTCAAAAACTGTCGTCATTATATTTCCCTGTATTTGGGCCTGTTGTTTGAGGGCTTTCGTCTAACACGGAGCAGGGGAAACCGCAACGTGGGGCCGGGGGCCAGCTCCGTGGGCTATCTGTCAGGCGCGGCCGTGATTGATCAGGCGCCCCCGCCTTGGGGCTGGCCGGTCTTGGCGCGGCCATCGGGCTTTTTGCCACCTTTTTTGCTGGTTTTTCTCGCTTGGGGGCGTCTTAAGGCGGCCCCCAGGTCGGTACCCAGTTCATGGGCCGAAAGCCTGCGGATTTCATCGCGCAAACGGGCGGCTTCTTCAAATTCCAAATCTGCTGCGGATTTTTGCATGCGGGCTTCCATGTCTTCAATGACCTTGCGCAGGTTATGGCCGGTCAAATGGACGGCATCGGCACCGGTATCGACATTCACGTAATCTTGTTCAAACACCGTTTGCAGAACATCGCCAATTCCTTTGCGCACACTTTCCGGCGTAATGCCGTTGGCTTTGTTATAGGCGACCTGAATTTTCCGGCGTCGATCGGTTTCTTCGATGGCCCCGGTGATCGACCCGGTCATGGTGTCGGCATAGAGAATCACCCGTCCATCAACATTGCGCGCCGCCCGGCCAATGGTCTGGATCAGGGATGTCTGGGAACGCAGGAAGCCTTCCTTGTCGGCATCCAAAATCGCCACCAATGCGCATTCCGGAATATCTAACCCTTCGCGCAACAGGTTGATGCCGATCAATACATCAAAGGCCCCAAGGCGCAGGTCACGGATGATCTCGATCCGTTCCAGAGTGTCGATATCGGAATGCAGGTAGCGCACGCGCACGCCCGCATCGTGCATGTATTCAGTCAGGTCTTCGGCCATTTTCTTGGTCAGCGTGGTCACCAATGCGCGCTGGCCATTGGCGGCCAATGCCTTGCATTCCCCCAAAAGATCATCCACCTGGGTTTCCACCGGGCGGATAATGCAGGGCGGGTCCACCAGACCCGTGGGCCGGATCACCTGTTCGGTGAAGACCCCGTGGGTCTGTTCCAGCTCCCATGGTCTGGGGGTTGCGGAAAGAAACACGGTGTCTGGCCGCATTTCATCCCATTCTTCGAATTTCAAGGGGCGGTTGTCGATGCATGATGGCAGGCGAAACCCAAAGTCGGCCAGCGTGGATTTGCGGTTAAAATCGCCCCGGTACATGCCGCCCAGTTGGGGCACGGTGACGTGGCTTTCATCGACAAACAATGTGGAATCTTCGGACAGATATTCGAACAAGGTCGGCGGCGGTTCGCCGGGTTTACGACCGGTCAGATAGCGGGAGTAATTCTCGATGCCTGAACAGTGCCCGGTGGCTTCCATCATTTCCAGATCAAAGGTGGTGCGTTCTTCCAGACGTTGGGCTTCCAACAATTTACCTTCCGCCCGCAACTGGATCAGGCGCGCCTTCAGCTCAACCTTGATGCCCTTTGCTGCTTGATCAATGGTGGGGCGCGGGGTGACGTAATGGGAATTGGGATAGACGGTGATGCGATCAAGGCTGGCCGCCTTTTCCCCGGTCAGGGGGTCAAATTCCGTGATGCTTTCTACATCATTGCCAAATAGGCTGAGCCGCCATGCGCGATCTTCCAGATGGGCCGGGAAGATTTCGACACTGTCGCCCCGGGCCCGGAAATCACCCCGCAGGAAGGCCCCGTCATTGCGCCGATATTGCCGTTCTACCAAGGACCGCAGCAGGTCTGCGCGTTCAATCTGTTGGCCCTTTTCTATTTTTATCGTCATGGATGAATAATCTTCGACGGCACCAATGCCATAGATGCAAGACACGGAGGCGACAATGATGACATCGCGGCGTTCCAGCATGGAGCGTGTTGCCGCATGGCGCATGCGGTCGATTTCTTCATTGATGGAGGCGTCTTTTTCGATATAGGTGTCGGACCGCGCCACATAGGCTTCGGGTTGGTAGTAATCGTAATAGGAGACAAAATATTCGACGGCGTTATCAGGGAAAAAGCCCTTCATTTCACCATAAAGCTGCGCCGCCAGCGTTTTGTTGGGGGCGAGGATCAGGGCAGGGCGTTTCAGGTTGGCAATGCAATGGGCCATGGTAAAGGTCTTGCCTGACCCGGTGACACCCAACAAAACCTGATTGCGGGTGCCCTGATGCAGCCCTTCGGTCAGTTCCTGAATGGCTTTGGGTTGGTCGCCGGTTGGGCTAAAATCGCTTACCAAATGGAAATTAGCATCCCCTGAGGGCCGTAAATGGGCCCGTTTGGGAATGGTGCCGGGGACATTCTCAGGTTTTGGGGATTCTGGGCCGCTCATTTCCCTTTATAGTCGGATAAAACCGGGTCTGACCAGAGCCTGAGCGGCCCGGGCTTAATTTGTTGCTTAAATTGAATACTAGATCCGCGGAGCCACACCATGATTTTGATCAGGGCTGCAAAAGATAGAGGGGAAACCCGGCTGGACTGGCTGGAAAGTCACCACAGCTTTTCCTTTGCCGATTATCAAGACCCAGCGCATGTCGATTTTGGCCCACTTCGGGTGATCAACGAAGATCATATTGCCCCTGGCGGAGGTTTCAGGCCCCACGATCACCGGGATATGGAAATCATCACCTATATGATTGATGGCGCCTTGGCCCATGAAGACAGCATGGGCAATCGCTTTACGATCAAGGCCGGTGAGGTTCAGGCCATGACAGCAGGGTTGGGCATCAGCCATTCAGAAGTTAATGCATCCCAAACAGACCCGGCGCATCTGTTGCAAATCTGGCTTCATCCTGATCGCGAAGGCTACGCTCCGGCCTATCACCAGCGTGCATTCGGCGCGGATGAAAAATATGGGCGGTTTTGCCCCATTGCCGCTGGCCCAGATATGGAGGGCCGGGAAGATGCGGTTGTGATTCAGGGCAATGCAATCCTATACGGGGCCATCCTTGGGGCCGGAGAAACGCTGGATTATGCTCCCAAACCGGGACGCCGGATCTGGGTCCAGGGGGTGGCCGGCGATATGGCTGTAAATGGCACCAAACTGGGGGCTTCCGACGGTGCGGGGATCACAGATTTGGCGCAACTGGTGTTCGACAGCAAGAAAGGTTGCTAATTCCTTCTTTTTGACCTTGATTAAGGCCCGTTCCCGGTTGTATGGCATAGACTATGTTTACGTTGATTTTTTTCGGGCCACGACCACGAACCATTACCATCCACCACCACGCCTGCGGGACACCTTAAATGACCATCCCTGAACAGTTTCTTTCAGAAAAGCTTTCTGCCATTAAACCATCAGCCACCATGGCAGTGACAGCGCTTGCCGCTGAATTAAAGGCCGAAGGCCGGGACATTATCGGCCTTGGTGCCGGTGAGCCTGATTTTGATACGCCGGAAAATATCAAGGCGGCGGCCACGGCGGCCATGGCGCGTGGGGATACAAAATACACCAAGGTGGATGGCACGCCCGAATTGCGTGAAGCCATTGTTGATAAATTCAAGCGCGAAAATGGCCTTGATTACACCGCCGATCAGGTCACGGTTGCCTGTGGGGGCAAGCACATCATCTTCAACACCATGATGGCGACCCTGAATGCCGGTGATGAGGTTATTATTCCAGCCCCCTATTGGGTGAGCTATCCCGACATCGTGTTATTTTCTGGTGGTACGCCTGTGATCATCGAGGCCCCGCTTTCCCAATCATTCAAGATCACACCGGAACAACTGGATCGGGCGATCACGCCTAAAACCAAATGGGTTTTGCTGAATTCGCCGTCCAATCCGACAGGGGCGGCCTATTCCCGCGATGAACTGAAGGCACTGGCCGATGTCTTGATGCAGCATCCCCATGTCTGGATCATGACCGATGATATTTACGAACATATCATCTATGACGATTTTAAATTCGCGACCATCGCAGAGGTTGAACCAAACCTGATGGATCGTACCTTGACCATGAACGGGGTATCGAAAGCCTATGCCATGACCGGTTGGCGCATTGGGTATGCGGCGGGTGCGAAAGAATTGATCAAGGCCATGGCGAAAATCCAGTCCCAGTCCACATCCAGTCCATGCTCTATTTCTCAGGCGGCATCGGTTGAGGCATTGACCGGCCCACAGGATTTTATCCCTGTCCGGGTTGCTGCCTTCAAGGAACGCCGTGACCGGGTGGTTGACCTGCTTAATACTGCACCGGGCATCACGTGTTCTAAACCGGAAGGCGCGTTTTATGTCTATCCCGGCTGTGATGGGTTGATCGGCAAGACCACTGATGCGGGCAAGATTTTGGAAAATGATGGCGATGTGGTGACCTGGCTTTTGGAAACCGAAGGGGTTGCCGTGGTCCAGGGGGCAGCCTTTGGGCTGTCACCGTGTTTCCGCATTTCTTATGCGACTTCTTTGGAAGTTCTGGAAGATGCCTGTTCGCGCATCGCACGGGCTTGTAAAAGCGTTTCTTAAAATAAGCCTTAAGTGACAGCTTTGCGGCACGCATTGTCCTCGATCGCCAAGCGGAAGCCCCAGCGGCACAATGAAGGACAGGGTTGTCGTTTCGGTGATTATGGTGCCGCCTCTTGCCTGATCATCGGGAATGGTTTAATTCTGCGCACATGAAAATCAATGAACGCTAGAATTTGAAGAGGAAACCCCATGTCTGTCAGTGAAGTTGAAGACGTTGCAGCAGCAACGCGTTGCACCACGTTTAAGTACGAAAAGCCTGAAAACCTGCCTGGCGACAAGATGATCGTCCAGCTTGCTGGCAGCGATGTCATTCGCGGGCGTGTTCAGGTTGTGCGCAGGGGCGGGGAAAACAACCTGCATTCCCATGATGGCATGGACGGTTTCTGGATGACCTTGAAAGGCCGGGTGCGTTTTTATGGTGTTAACGACGAGATCATTGGCGAATTTGGCCCAATGGAAGGCATCCTGATCCCCAGTGGCGTTCAGTATTGGTTTGAAAGTGCCGATGAAAGCCAGGACCTGGAGCTTCTCCAGATGGCTGGTTTTGAAAAAGGCACCAATCTGCGCCGCGTTGATGCGGCCCCCCAAAAGCTTGATCCCAATAATGTAGAAGTGATTGCCGCGGACAAGGCTCCCAACGCTTAAATAGACGTTCTATAAAAAGGATAGAGCCATGCAGAAATATATTTGTGGTGATTGCGATTATATCTACGACCCTGCAAAAGGGGACCCGACCCAAAAGATTGCGCCGGGGACATCCTTTGATGACCTGCCCGATACCTGGGAATGCCCGGAATGTGGTGTCGGCAAAGAAGAATTCTATCCGATCATCGAAAGCAATTAATCAAAACCCCGTGACAGTGTGTCTTTGGCGCATTGTCACGGGTGTTCACAAAACTGTGCATTGCAGTAAAGGGTGAAACCCGTATCCTCCCTATAACGGAGGATTTGACCATGCACATCATCAAGAAGCCGGGCTGGGCGCTGCCTGAAAGCGCTGTTACACCAGAACATATTTACAATGACCGTCGTCAATTGCTGAAGGGTTTGGCCGCCGGGCCGATTTTGGCAGCGACGGCACCGCTGTTGGTGGCCTGTGATGGTGGTGATGACGGTGCCAATGCCAAGGCAGCCGATATCAAAGACCCAACGGCGGGCCTGTATCCTGTGAGCCGGAATTTGCGCTACCGGGTGGACCGCAAGATGACGGCGGAATCTGATGCCATCGAATACAATAATTTTTATGAATTTGGGTCCCATAAATCTATTTTCAAAGCAGCCCAAAAACTTCCCATTCGCCCCTGGACCATCCGCATTGATGGCATGGTGGATAAGCCGTTCGACATCGATATCGACGGGTTGTTGAAAAAAATGCAACTGGAAGAACGGGTCTATCGCTTCCGCTGCGTCGAAGCCTGGGCCATGACCGTGCCGTGGTCTGGCTTTCCGTTAAAAGCATTGGTGGATTTGGCGAAGCCAATGTCGGGGGCAAAATACCTGCGCATGGAAACGTTCAAGAACCCTGATATTGCGCCGGGCCAAAAACAGCATTGGTATCCCTGGCCCTATATCGAAGGCCTGACCATGGCTGAGGCCCGCAATGAAATGGCCTT
>Ga0233439_10006266_pt1 | contig 10672 bp, 6 predicted proteins | sample SI_123_September_6_FD_182713 | JGI IMG/M metagenome (GOLD analysis project Ga0233439, IMG submission 182713) | Seawater microbial communities from Saanich Inlet, British Columbia, Canada - SI_123_September2016_100_MG | ecosystem: Environmental > Aquatic > Marine > Inlet | place: Canada: British... | reverse complement strand
AAATCAAAAACGATTCCGACACAAAAAATCGTACCCAACCGCCTACAGGGTACGGATGGAATTCGCCGGGAAATTAAATCAGCAAAAGATTCAGAATGCAAGGGGTCGACCCCGCTTCAAACTTTTCTCGAAAAGGGCTGGATCACCGAAGAGTTTATGGAACTTTATGTCTACTGTTACATAAAAAACCAACTCAAGAAAAAACCGGTTTCATCCATAAAAAAAACTTTTGTCATCGGCTGGGACCCCAGAGATTCTTCCGGAATCTTTACAGATGCGGTAATTCGAGGGGTTCGCAAAGCAGGTGGAGAGGCCCTGATTCTAGGCATAGTACCGACTCCTTTAGTACCCCTTTTCATGCTACATGAAGGTGCCGCAGGTGGCATCATGGTCACCGCATCCCACAATCCTAAAGACCAAAACGGGATAAAGCTTTTTCTGCCTTTTCATGGCATGAAACCGTTACCTGCAGACGATGTCAACCTTACTCAGACACTTTTAAAGCAAAACTTTGGTGCGATAAAAAAAATCTCACTTAGAGGCAAAAAAACCGATTGCAGACAAAAAGCCCTGCAACTATTCCGGAATTTTTCTCTAATGCAAGAAAATTCCTGGATTGATTCCCCCGATGCTTTAAAAGCCCTCATTCTGGTAGTAGACCCCGCTTTCGGCGCACTCAAAGAAATCGCCGCGCAAATTTTTAAGGAAACCGGAGTCGGAAAGGTAATAGAAGTCAATGCAGGAAAAAGTGGGGCCGTTAATTTTCGCTCCGGAGTTGCCGATCTGGAAGGGTGCCCACGTATTACTGCAGAAATGATTTTGAAGCCCACCGGAATTTTTCATTCTCATAAAGCCATCATCAAACTTTTTGAAATCGGCCGGGCTAACAAAAAATCGGCGGTGGCAGGCAAAAAAAGAATTGCCGGAGCTATCTTCGATGCAGATGGAGACCGCTTCTTCTGCCTGAAATATGACCCGTTTCAGGATACTTTGTGGGTTTTAAGTGGCGACGAAACCGCGATTCTGCAAGCACGACATTTAGTATCTCGCTACCCCAACAAATATCAAGGCTCCCTTTATATCAATACGGTAGAGAGCGACCTCAATGCTTCTGCATCGGCAAAATCAATGGGACTCACCCCTCTCCTCACCGCCGTAGGGGATAAATGGATTCTGCTAAAAATCCATCTGGCCCTATTGGAGCAAAAATTATTGTCGACAAAACTTTCACCCAAAACACAAAGGGGTCTCAAAAATAAAATTGCGCTACTAAAAAAAGTTGGAGTGACTCAGGTGGGTACCCTTCAAAGCCTCGAGGCATCCATTCCCAAAACCCAGGGAGCAAAAAAAATTAATTCCGCGGTTTTGGCGGTAGGCAGTGAGGAAACAGGACATAACATCACTACCGCTTTATTAACACGTGCAAAAAAAGCAGACTTGTCAATACATTCAGGAAATGGATTGAAAAGTGCTCTCAACACCTTTTCCGCTACCGAATATCTGGCAACGACCCTGCCATCCAAAAGATATATAAAAGCGGTTCGCCAACCATTTTTGCCTGGATTTAAATCCACGCTCTATGCATATTATATTCGCCAGGAGTTATTTTTTAAGGATTCTCAAGTTTGGAAAAAAGTAAAACGGTTATTATTTCAAACCACCAAACAATGTGGCTATACCGTCAAAACCCGAAATTTCCCCGATGATCCAGATATGCTATATATTTCTCTATCAAATGGAAAAGCCGGAATCTTTGTAAGAAATTCTGGCACCGAAAACAAAATTAGCGTTAATCTGCGTGGGAGAAAGTCGGATAGCGTGAAGCTCAATAAAATCGGGCTTGAGATTCTTAAACTTTTGTTCTCCCAGCTTAAAGACAGAGACAACCATTTTTATAAAATGGAACTATACGTCCTCAGTCAAATTGCTTCACGACCAATCATTGATGCAGATCTGGAGATAAAGAATCAATACAAATCCAGGCTTATCAATGAAATGAGAAAACAGAACCTGATTAAATTGAGTCCCGAAGGAAATCGCATGACTCCATTGGGCAAGTGGTACATAAACGCACCCGTATGACGCGGGACATAACGGGCAATACCGGGGGTACTCTGTGAAAGATTTAAACTTGTTTTTTTCCGACTTGAGCGAGCCAGATATTTTTTCTGACTGCGAACAGGTGTGGGATCCTATAAAAACACTGGGGTCCCGTCTGGAAAAATTATTACGCAATAAAACACAGGGCGTATCTTATGCTTCCCATTTGCATGGAGCGCAAACCACTTTAGATTCTGCCAGTTATCACCGTGGCGGAAAAGGGCTTTATGTTCAGGATTGGATTGATTTGACCGAGCCCGTTTATTTAAAAGAACTGGATATTTTTATTGGTAGGGGGACACAGTTGGAACCTTCGGCCATTATCAAGGGCCCCGCCATAATAGGAGAGAGTTGCGACATCCGGCAGGGTGCCTATATCCGTGGAAATGTCCTGATCGGAAATAACAGCGTGGTCGGCCATGCCACCGAAATAAAAAACAGCATCCTCATGAACCATACTGAAGCCGGCCATTTCAATTATATCGGTGACAGCATTGTCGGGAACCATGTCAACCTGGGAGCAGGGTCGAAACTAGCCAACCTGCAATTCAGAAGTTCCGATGAAAAACTCAAAAACTATATCAATCCGATTCAGATTCCTCTCGACTCTGGAATTGTGGATACCAAAATGGAAAAACTGGGGGCAGTGATTGGTGATAATGTTGAATTGGGTTGCAATTCCATCATTTGCCCTGGCGCACTGTTGGGAAAGGCTGTCTGGGTCTACCCCGGCTTAACAATCCCTAAGGGCTATTATCCTGAAGGAACTTTACTCGTCCCCAAAGACCGCAAACCCCGAACCATACGGAATTAATGAACGACAACGAATCCGATAACCAGGCCCGGCTTGATGGTTTTTTTGACATGTTTGACTCTGTCGAAGATGATATTGCTGATTTGATTTCTGATGAAAATGAAAAACCATTGGAAATAGGGGGCTACGAGTGCCTGATCATCGCCTTTAGCAATATGAGTATTTACTGCGAAAATGTTGGGATCCCTTTAAAACAGATAGAAGGTCAATACGAGGAGTTGAAGAAATCTCAAACAGGGGAAGATTTTGGCGCATTCACTGTATATGAAGCTCTGGATGAAAATAACGAGATCGTCAATTTTTGCAAAATTCTGGAACGGATTGAGGACAGCTTTTCGGCTTTGGAAAAACGGAGTGAAAAAAGTGGGGAAAATTTTGACGAATGGACCTGCATCCTCATCATGTATTCCTATTTGAGGAATTACTGCGAAAAAGAAGAAGTCGACTTTGAAATGCTTCAGAAAGAAATATCGCGCATTCATTCTGAAATGGATAAAGATGAAAGTTCTTAAATAAACCAGCAATGTTATTTTGCAGAATCCCTACCTATTAAATGATATATTTGGTATGGTATTTGTCTGCGTGCTCACCCCTTTTAATATAGTTAAAAAATCCGGATAAAAGGAACTACGCGTAATTTTATACTCAATGCGGATGTGGCGGAACTGGCAGACGCGCTGGATTTAGGATCCAGTGGGCAACCGTGGGGGTTCGACTCCCTCCATCCGCACCACTCGCCGTGAAGGTGGAGAACAACCTCCCTGACGGGAGAAGAAAAAAAAGCAAGAGCTAACGGGGTCCAGCATCATGCTGGCCGACAATCTTTAAACTTGTGGAAATTTATGAAAATCGAAATTGAAGACATCGATTCCTGTAACAAAAAAATCAAATTTGAAATCCCATTTCAGGAATACGATCAAAAGATAAAACAGTATTATCAAAGACTTGGGAAAGAGGTTAAAGTTCCCGGATTCCGACCTGGAAAGATACCCATCGCCCTTCTGGAAAAAAAGTTTGGCCCGGATGTTAAAAAAGAGGTTCTGAGTAATCTGGTCAGCGACCAACTCAATAACGCCATTGTAGAAAAAGACCTGCGAGCAGTAGGCCAGCCCCATCTATTGGAGGTCAACGCTGAAGAAGGGACGGATATTTCTGTTTCCGCTTCCATCGAAGTGTTGCCAACTGTAGAACTTCTGGACTATTCGGGAATAGAACTGGAAATGAAAACGCCGCGCGTCACCGAAGAAGATATCAACCAGTCCATTGAGGCGATTCGGCAACGCAAGGCAGAAACCATCACTGTGACCGACCGGCCTGCCCAGGAAAAAGATTTACTCAAAATAGATTTTACCAGCAAGCTCGGCGATGAACCCTTTGAAGGTGGATCCGCTAAGGATCAGGTCATCCAGGCAGGAGGAGGACAATTGGTCGAAGGTTTGGACAAGGGCATGATTGGAATGGAAATCGGCGAAACCCGGGATATTCAGGTGAAGATTCCCGATGATTACCACAACAAGGAAATCGCTGGGAAGGACGTTGATTTCCAAATTGTGCTGAAAGGAATCCAGGAGCAGAAATTACCCGATCTGGATGATGAGTTTGCCCGCAATGTAGATGACAAAAACTATGAGAGCCTGGACGATATGAAACAAAAGGTTCGCTCCGAACTGGAAGACTTTGAATACAAGGAAGCCCGAAAAGCCATTAAACAGAGCCTGGCGGCAAAAATTACCGAACAGAATCAGGTCGATCTCCCGGAAGGGCTTTTGAAAGAACAAGTCAAATTTATGGTCGAGCAGGCCAGAAAAAAAGAAGGCAAAGGACAGACCCAGCACGATCATGGACACGACCACGGTCACGACCATGAGCACGATCATGACATTGAGGTAACCCCTGAAATGCTCCAGCAATATCGCGAACCCGCTATGAAAGCCCTGCAAGAAGAACTGGTTCTCGACCAGTTGGCCCGTGATTTAAAGTCGGAAGTCACACAGGAAGAACTGGAACAAGAGGTGCAAAACATGTCCCAACTACTGGGCGGAGGTAACCTGCAGCAGATTAAAAGGGAATGGGAAAAAAATGGGATTCTGGCCCGCCTTCACAGTCGCATGAAGCGAGACAAAACCATTGAGGCCGCATTGGAAAAGGTAACCATCAAAGAAGAAAAAGTTGACAGGAAAGATTTAATTGCTGATAATTAAACTCAACCATTACTAAGATATCTAATTATTTTTTAATGACTTACAAGCCGAAAACTCTTTCGGAACCGAAACGGAATCCAGAAAGAAGTTTTTTCCTTACCCCATATTTAATCTAGAGAAAACCATGACAGAAACTTATAACCAGTTAGTCCCTATTGTTGTTGAACAAACCAGTCGAGGCGAGAGATCTTATGACATTTACTCGCGCCTTCTGAAAGACCGAATCATATTTATAGGAAGCCAAATTGAAGATCATATGGCTAACCTGATCATTGCTCAGTTGCTGTTTCTCGAATCGGATGAACCCGATCAGGATATCTATCTTTATATCAACAGCCCAGGCGGCCAGGTCAGTTCTGGAATGGCTATTTATGACACCATGCAATATATCAAACCAGATGTTCAAACCATCTGTATCGGTCAGGCGGCCAGCATGGGCGCTCTGCTCCTTACGGCTGGCGCTCCGAAAAAACGGTTTGCTTTGCCGCATGCCCGTATCATGATCCACCAGCCAAGCGGAGGATTTCAAGGTCAACATACCGATATAGAAATCCAGGCTAAAGAGATAACAAGAATCCGTTCGATTCTGGATGGCATCATGGCCAAGCATTCAGGCAAAGATGTTGCCCAGGTCAACAAAGACACCGAAAGAGATCACTATATGACCGGTGAAGAAGCCAAGACTTATGGCCTCATTGATAGTGTGATCAGTGACAGAAACGAACCCCTCAAGGGTGAAAAGAGCAAAAAGAAAAGCTAGCTTGTAAAACATAAGCGTTCAACTCCAACCCTTTTGAAGAGGGCTTTATGGCAAAGAAAAGTGCAACCACCGGAAACTACCGTTGTTCTTTCTGTGGAAAAAGCCAGGAAGAAGTCAAAAAACTGATTGCCGGACCCAGCGTCTACATCTGCGACGAATGTATTGAGCTTTGCAATGAGATTATGGTGGAAGAGTGGGCCCAGGAGAAGGGCGAAGACTTCCAGCATCTCCTTAAGCCACATGATTTATACAAGCACCTTGATCAATATATTATCGGGCAGGAACGTTGCAAAAAAGTCCTTTCTGTTGCTGTGCACAACCACTTCAAAAGAGTCGACTCCACCACGGACATGGGGGATGTAGAACTTCAAAAGAGTAATGTACTTTTGATCGGCCCTACCGGGTCGGGAAAAACCCTCATGGCTCAGACCCTGGCCCGAATTCTTGATGTTCCTTTCACGATTGTGGATGCGACCACCTTGACCGAAGCCGGTTATGTTGGTGAGGATGTTGAAAACATCATATTGAAGCTCCTGCAAAGTGCTGACTACGATGTTGAAAAAGCAGAACGCGGAATCATCTATATCGACGAAGTCGATAAGATCTCGCGGAAATCAGAAAATCCTTCCATCACCCGCGATGTTTCCGGTGAAGGGGTACAACAGGCACTATTAAAAATAATTGAAGGCACCACAGCCAGCGTTCCTCCGCAGGGAGGCCGAAAGCATCCGCATCAGGAATTTCTACAAGTCAACACCACCAATATTCTTTTTATCTGTGGCGGCGCATTCGTAGGACTGGACTCGTTGATCCGAAATCGCATTGGCAAAAAAAGCCTGGGATTTGGTCAGAAAATCATTTCTAAAAAAGAAATTGATAAAGAAGATATTCTTGAAAAGGTACAACCGGAAGACCTGCTCAAATATGGTCTCATCCCGGAATTTGTCGGGCGTTTTTCAGGAATCGCCACACTTAAAGAATTGACCATTGATGCAATGATTAAAGTTTTAACCGAACCCAAAAATGCCCTGGTCAAACAGTACAAAAAACTGTTTGAGTTTGAAAATGCCAAACTCAAATTTACCGATGGTGCTGTTAAAGCCATTGCCGAAAAAGCTTCCGAGCGCAAAACGGGAGCAAGAGGTCTCCGCGCCGTTTTAGAAGAGACAATGCTCGAAATCATGTTCGATCTCCCTTCCAAGAAAGATGTAGAAGAAGTGGTTATTAATGAAGAAGTAGTCCTCAAAGGTGAAAAACCCATGTTGGTTTACGAAAACAAGAAACAGGCTAGCTAAAACCATGGGTTCAGAAAAAATCGCGTTACCGCTCCTGCCCTTAAGGGATATTATTGTCTTCCCGTTCATGGTACTTCCCCTGTTTGTAGGTAGGGAAAAATCCATTCTGGCTCTGGAAAAATCCATGGCCGAACAAAAAAGCATCTTCCTCTCCGCTCAACGCAATCCCAACAATAATGAACCGGAACCCTCGGACATTTACGAGACAGGGACCATTGCAAATATTCTCCAGATCCTCAAACTGACCGATGGAACCATGAAAGTGCTGGTGGAAGGATTGCAAAGAGGGCGGATTGAGTCTTTCGTTAAAAACCCGGACTATTTTGAGGTCGAAGTCAGCCGCATTCATGAAAATGATCAAATGACTCCCGATGTCAAGGCGTTGATGCGTAGTGTAGGTACGGTGTTTGACCAATATGTAAAGTTGAATCAAAAAATTCCTCTTGAAGCCGTGGCCGCCAGCACCAATATTCTAGAACCCCACCGCTATGCCGATACCATTGCCGCTTATATGGTTTTTCAAACCCAGGAAAAACAGGAATTACTTGAAACCCTGAATCCGGCAGACCGACTGAACAAACTACTTGGCATTCTCAAGTCGGAGATGGAAGTCCTTAAAATTGAAAAACGCGTTCATGGTCGAGTGCGGAAGCAAATGGAACGCAGTCAAAAAGAGTTCTATCTCAACGAACAGATCAAGGCCATCCAAAAAGAACTGGGCAAACGCGATGAGTTCAAAACCGATATGGACGAACTCAAGCAAAAAATCAAAAAAGCCAAAATGCCCAAAGATATTCACGAAAAAGCTACCAAGGAATTGAAACGGCTGGAACTCATGCAACCCATGTCCGCTGAAGCTACGGTCGCACGCACCTATATCGAATGGCTTACCGATCTGCCCTGGAAAAAAGGAGCTGGTGCGGAAAAAATTAAAATCGCCGAAGCCCAAAAAATCCTGGACACGGACCACTACGGACTCGAAAAAGTTAAAGAGCGGATCACCGAACATCTTGCAGTGATGAAACTGGTTAAGAAAATCAAAGGCCCCATCCTCTGCCTGGTAGGCCCTCCAGGTGTAGGCAAAACTTCTTTGGGACAATCCATCGGCAAAGCCATGGGTAGAAAATTTATCCGTATCTCCTTAGGAGGCGTACGAGATGAAGCGGAAATCCGAGGCCATCGCCGGACCTATATTGGAGCTTTACCGGGAAAAATCATTCAAGGTATCAAAAAAGCCGGGGTTCACAATCCCGTTTTCATGCTCGATGAAATCGACAAAATGAATGCGGATTTTCGGGGCGACCCCTCCTCCGCTTTGCTGGAGGTTCTCGACCCAGAACAAAATTTCAGTTTCAATGACCATTATCTGGAAGTGGATTACGACCTTTCCAATGTGCTTTTTATCTGTACCGCCAATGTCCTGCACTCTATTCCACAACCCCTGCTGGATCGGATGGAAGTGCTCCGCCTGCCCGGTTATACCGATCAGGAAAAAATGGGCATCGCCAAAAGTTTTCTTGTACCCAAAAAAGTACCGGAACACGGACTCACAAAGAAAAATATAGAAATTACCGACAAGGCCCTGGATAGTATTATCCATGACTACACCCGTGAGGCGGGGGTACGAAACCTGGAAAGGGAAATTGCGACCCTCTGTAGAAAAGTCGTTAAAACCGTTGTCGAAAAAGGCAAAAAAACCAGCGTTAAAATCACCCCGGCCGTTTTAGAAAAATATCTCGGCATTCCAAAATTTAAAAGGGCCGAAAAAGAAGGCCCTCTGGAAATCGGGACCGCAACCGGCCTGGCATGGACGGAGTTTGGCGGCGAAACCCTCTCTATAGAAGTATCAGTAGTTTCAGGCACCGGCAAACTTGTGCCCACCGGACAACTCGGCGATGTAATGAAAGAATCTGCGCAAGCGGCCATGACCTATGTGCGCTCACGCGCTACGGATTTAGGACTGCCCAAAAACTTCTATCAGAAATATGATTTTCACATTCATATTCCCGAAGGTGCCGTGCCCAAAGATGGCCCTTCAGCCGGAATCACCATGGCAGTCGCATTGGTCTCTGCATTGACCAAAACCCCGTTACGCCCCGATCTTGCCATGACCGGAGAGCTGACCCTGACCGGAAAAGTTCTGCCCATTGGCGGACTCAAAGAAAAAGTTCTGGCGGCGCACCGATTCGGTATCACTCACCTGATTATCCCAATCGAAAACGAAAAAGATATTCCAGATATTCCAGAAAACGTCAGGAAGAACATCGAGTTTCATCCTTCCACCACCATGGATGATGTGATCAAACACTCGTTCCATAAAAAGTTCAAACTCAAGAAAAAATCCACCGCACCGAAATCCAAAAAAGCTACAAAAACCTCCAGTAAACAACCCAGCCTCCGCCTCAACTAGTCGGGCAAGCCCGACAGCCAATGTCACGCTGGTGACGAAGAGCAATAGCTTTCATTGGCGTCCGTGATATCTTTCCTTATACTTCGTGCCCCGAAGGGGTAGAAGCATCTCGGTTTTTATTTGAGTCAAGCGTTACGCTTGTTTTGTGTAGATCTCGCTACCCTTCTCTTTGAAAGTGTCGGACATTTCTTTCATGCCTTCTTCCAGTGCCTGTTTTTCTTCTACGCCTTTTTGTTCGGCGTAGTCACGCACATCCTGGGTAATTTTCATTGAGCAGAAATGCGGGCCGCACATGGAACAAAAATGCGCTACCTTTGCCGAATCTTTCGGCAAGGTCTCATCATGAAAATGCAACGCCTTTTCCGGATCGAGCGACAGGTTGAACTGGTCTTCCCAACGAAACTCGAACCGGGCCTTACTGAGCGCGTCATCGCGCACTCTGGCACCGGGGTGGCCTTTGGCCAAATCCGCCGCGTGCGCCGCGATCTTGTAGGTGATGACACCTTCTTTAACATCATCCCGATTGGGCAGACCCAGATGTTCTTTCGGGGTGACGTAGCACAGCATGGCGGTGCCATACCAGCCGATCATCGCCGCGCCAATTCCGCTGGTGATGTGGTCGTAACCCGGTGCGATGTCGGTGGTCAGAGGCCCTAAAGTATAGAACGGGGCTTCACCACAAACTTTCAACTGTTTTTCCATATTTTCTTTGATCATGTGCATGGGAACGTGACCCGGACCTTCAATCATGGTCTGCACTTCATGTTTCCAGGCGATCTTAGTCAATTCTCCAAGAGTTTCCAGTTCGGCAAACTGGGCTTCATCGTTGGCATCGGCGGTGGAACCGGGACGCAATCCATCACCCAGTGAGAAGGAGACATCATAAGATTTCAGAATTTCGCATATCTCCTCAAAATTAGTATAGAGGAAGTTTTCTTTATGATAAGTGAGGCACCATTTCGCCATGATCGCGCCACCGCGTGAGACGATGCCGGTCACACGTTTGGCAGTCATTGGCACGTAGCGCAATAACACTCCCGCATGAATGGTGAAATAGTCCACGCCCTGTTCGCATTGTTCGATCAAGGTATC
>Ga0233439_10006262_pt1 | contig 10676 bp, 8 predicted proteins | sample SI_123_September_6_FD_182713 | JGI IMG/M metagenome (GOLD analysis project Ga0233439, IMG submission 182713) | Seawater microbial communities from Saanich Inlet, British Columbia, Canada - SI_123_September2016_100_MG | ecosystem: Environmental > Aquatic > Marine > Inlet | place: Canada: British... | reverse complement strand
ACCAACAAGGTGTGTTCATTGGTTTGATAGATGCCTTCCGTGCGCTCACGCAGTGCTTCAGGCGCTTGCTTGCGCGCTCCCAAATCACCAAAGCGCCCGGCAAAGGCCAATTGCTCTTCCATCGTCAGGTCTTGCGTTCCGCGAATGGCAAGAACCGTATAATCACGCCAGGCCTTGAGGATTTCATCAATCACCGATTGCGGCTGTTCAGCGTGCAGATCAATGCCCGTAATTTCTGCACCGATCACCGGTGAAAGTGGCTTGATGGTCAGGCCGGTTGTTGCACCAGTCGTTGTCATGATTAACCCCTTGCATAAACTTAGCTATCAAATGATTTTACACGTTCCCTAATGTTTAACAAGATTTCAGACAAAATAGGCGCGGAGAATCCATAAGCATCAATTCACTAGACAATTTTCATCTATCAAGTCTAAATACTTCACGAAAATGACTATCAAGCAACTCCAGTACTTTCTGCGCATTGCCGAGCTCAAAAGTTTCTCGAAAGCTTCGGCTTACCTGCATGTGGCGCAGCCCGCCCTTGGTTTGCAAATCCGTAAATTGGAAGAAGAACTGGGCGCAAAGCTTTTAAACCGCCATTCCCGTGGGGTCACACCAACCGAAGCAGGGCAGTTACTGCGGGAACATGCGGCCATCATTTTGCGTCAGGTCGAACGTGCCAGCCAATCTGTCAGTGATCTATCCGGCCCGCCGCGAGGCAAAATTGCCGTTGGGCTGACGGCAACCCTGAACCTTATTCTGGCAACCCAATTGGTGGAACGGTGCAGCAGGGATTATCCCGAAATATCACTGGCCATTGTTGATGGCATGAGTGAAGACCTTATGGAATGGGTGGAAAATGACCGTTTAGATGTCGCCTTTTCATACAACCCATCGGCCGTTCAAGAACTGGTATTTGAGCCCCTGCTCAGTGAAGATCTCTGTCTGATTGGTCATGGCGGGTCGAATATTTCATCCGAAAAAACCGTCCGGTTTTCCAAAATCAAATCCCTGCCCATGGTTCTACCATCCCCATCATCGGGATTGCGTGCACTGGTGAATGAAGCTGCCAATGCCCAGGGCATCGAATACAATGTCGTGTTTGAAATTGATTCTGTTTCCGCCATCAAGGAAATCGTGGCCAAGGATATTGGCTATACCATATTACCCATGGGGGCTGTGCGGCGCGAAGTGGAAGACGGTCGCCTGACGGCACAGCGTTTTGAAAGCCCTGCTTTATCGCGAAACATGTACCTGACGTATTCATCTAAACGCCCGACATCAAATGCCGCCGCTGCCATCCGCGAGGTTATGCGAAAAGTTGTTCAGGAAAATATTGCATCCGGTGCCTGGTCCTGGCGCCCTGCTGAATAGGCCCAAAGCCAAATTCTATAAATCGAGAACCAGTTTTTCTCCGGGCATGGCCCTTGAAATACAGACCTGAATTTTATTGTCTGCTTCTTTTTCGGCATTACTCAACACTTCATCGCGGTGATCGCCCTTGCCGGAAACAAGATCAATGATGCACGCCCCACACCAGCCTTCTTCACATGCATAAGGCACGCTCAGGCCTTCATCCAAAAGCACATCCAAAATCGTCTTGTCCGCAGGAACGGTCAACGTTGTGCCGGTCTTTGCCAATTCGATTTCAAAGGCTTCGTTGCCGCGTGTTGCTACTTCGGCCTGTTCTTCTTCTGTGCGCGCAGACGTGAACAATTCAAAGTGAACTGCATCATCTGGCCAATGGGCAACAGCTGTCCGCACGGCATTCAAAAGCCCGGCAGGCCCACAAACATAAAGATGCGCGCCATCGGGCCGGATTGCGAAGACCTCGTTTAACTTAATGCCCTTAGAGGGGTCGCCGCCATCATGATGGAAGGTAATGTTGTCGCCAAAAAGTGTCTTGGCCTCTTCCAAAAAGGCCGTGTCATCGGCCGACTTTGAACAATAATGAAGATGACATTTTCCACCGATTGATTTCAAACGATGGCCCATGGCCATCATCGGGGTAATGCCAATGCCGCCAGCCAGAAAAATGCTTTCACCCGCATCTTCTTTCAGGGGAAAATTATTGCTGGGCTCTGATGTTTTAAGGACGTCTCCGATGGCAACCGTGTCATGCATCCATTTGGAACCGCCGCCACCATTTTCTTCGCGCAAAATTGCCGTCACATAACGGCTGCGATCTGCCGGATCATTGGCCAGAGAATAGGAACGCACCACACCGGCACCGGTATGGATATCAATATGGGCCCCTGCATCAAATTCAGGAAGATCACCCCCTCCTACTGCCACAAGCTCAAACATCTTGATGCTGTGGGTCAGGTTTCTGGCTTCGGTGACTTTTAACTCCAGCTCCGGCATTTTCTTCTCCAACGAAAACGAACTTTAAGGTTTGGCGGGCTTATACACGCAACGCGTATTGTCGTCCAGAGCGTGGCCTGAACCTTTTTTTGGATACCCCGGCCAAACCCCCCACTGTCAGGTGTCTTTTTCCAACACCTGCGCGGCCTCCAGTGCCAGAGCATTCAGCCCATCGCCGCCAGATTTAAGGTGTTTTAAAAGCGCATCCCGCATACGCGGGTCCCAGAAACTGCGCAGATGGTTCGCAGTCTCACGCAATGCCTCATCATGGGGATAGGGGTGAAAAAATTCTGCAATCTGGTTTGTCATACGAACGATGTCACGGGTCGTCATGGTGTGTCCTGTTGGTCTTGATCTGGCTTGAACATAACAATCCCGGTTTTGGATTGGGTTGCCAGAACCATGCCCGCCTTGCCTGCAAGGTCGAGCGCCAGAGACGTAGGTGCAGAAACCGTCACCAGTGCCGGGATGCCGATCGCTGCGGATTTCTGAACCAGCTCGAAACTGCATCTACTGGTCATCACGACAAAACCCGATGCCGGGTCGATTTGATCATTGATGGCAATGGCCCCGATTAATTTATCGAGCGCATTGTGCCGACCAACATCTTCACGAATTAAGGTAATGGCCCCATCCGGCGTACACCACGCAGCGGCGTGAACGGAATGATTGAGCCTGTTCATGGGCTGGCTTTCGGGCAACATCGCAAAGGCCTTTGCCGCCGCTTTAGCGCTTAGCTGAAACGTCCCCTTCACCGGGGAAACATTGCGCACCACCTGATCAAGGCTTTGCAAGCCGCAAATACCACAACCACTTCTGCCCTCTTGGGATCGGGCTTGGCGCTCTTTGGCAATCTTTGTTCTGGGTGCGGTTTCAACATTGATCATGATGCCGCCGGTAACCGGTTCGACGTTAACTTTTTCAATCAGATCAACGCCGCTCAGCACGCCTTCGGACAGGGAAAACCCACGGGCAAAATCTTCGAGATCTGCAGGCGTTGCCATCATCACCACATGGGGCCGGCCATTATAGGCCAGATTGACTGGCACCTCTTCGGCCAGTTGCCAATCCTGATGGTCTGATTTATTGCCACTGCCCTCGACGACAACACTGACAGAAACCGAACCCGAACCATCACTCATGTTGGTCTTGTTTGTCTGGGGGGATGCCATGATCGGTTACTCCGCAGCGTCCGTTGGTTCTGCAAAGATGCGCTTTTGAACATCTTCACGGGTCTCCCACCCTCGCTGCCAATCTGATGGCGCATTTGAATGGGCAACTTCTACTGCTGTCACTTTATATTCCGGGCAATTGGTGGCCCAGTCGGAATATTCCGTGGTGATCACATTGGCGCCCGATACGGGGTGATGGAAGGTTGTGTAAACAACCCCCGGTGCCACCCGTTCGGTGATCGCGGCATAAAGAGAGGTTGCCCCGATGCGGCTGGCAACAGATACCAGATCGCCTTCATGAATGCCACGCAGTTCGGCATCACTGGGGTGAATTTCCAGAACATCCCGATCATGCCAAACCGTGTTTTCGGTGCGCCGGGTTTGGGCCCCGACATTATACTGGCTGAGGATACGCCCCGTGGTCAGGATCAGCGGGAAGGACCGGTTGGACCGTTCCGGGGTTGGCACAAATTCGGTCAGCATGAACCGTCCTTTGCCCCGCACAAAGCCATCCAGATGCATCAAGCGCGTGCCATCGGGGGCATTTTCATTACACGGCCACTGGATCGATCCCATTTCATCCAGCCTGTCAAAGCTGACCCCGGCAAAGGTGGGCGTCACAAGGGCAATTTCATCCATGATTTGGGCCGCATTTTCATAGCCCATGTCATAGCCCATGGCGGTCGCCAACCGGCATACGGTTTCCCATTCGCTCAACCCCTGGGCCATTTTCATGGCAGGTCGCACCCGATTGATGCGCCGTTCGGCATTGGTAAAGGTGCCGTCTTTTTCCAAAAAGGACGTGCCCGGCAGAAAGACATGGGCAAAGGCTGCGGTTTCATTCAGGAATAAATCCTGCACAATCACCAGCTCCATGGCTTCCAACGCGGCCGTCACATGATTGGTGTTGGGATCAGACTGGGCAATGTCTTCGCCTTGGACAAAAATGCCTTTAAATCCACCTTCAACCGCTTCATCCAGCATATTAGGAATCCGAAGGCCCGGTTCATGATCAAGGTTTGTCTTCCAGGTCTTTTCAAACAGTTCCCGAACCGCATCATCGGCGACATGGCGATAGCCCGGCAATTCATGGGGGAAAGACCCCATATCGCAGGCACCCTGAACATTGTTCTGGCCGCGCAGCGGATTAAGCCCAACGCCTTCGCGGCCCATGTTGCCCGTGGCCATGATCAGATTGGCCATACCCATAACCATGGTGGAACCCTGACTGTGTTCGGTCACACCAAGGCCGTAATAAATGGCCGCATTGCCACCCGTTGCAAAAAGTCTGGCAGCGGCGCGAATGTCTTGGGCGGGAACCCCTGTGGCATCTTCCATAGATTCCGGAGAATTGCTTTTGTCCGAAATGAATTTTTCCCAGCGATCAAAGTCTGCTTTTTCGCATCTCTCCGCGACGAAATCCCGATCCACCAAACCCTCGGTCACAATGACATGGGACAGGGCATTGATCACCGCGACATTGCTGCCCGGTTGCAATTGCAGGTGATGGGTTGCTTTGACGTGGGGTGATTTAACCAGATCGGTTTTACGCGGATCAATAACGATCAGTTTGGCACCTTCGCGAAGACGTTTTTTCATGCGCGATGCAAAAACAGGATGCGCATCAGGCGGGTTCGCACCGATCACCATAATGACATCCGATTGTGCGACGGATCGAAAATCCTGCGTGCCCGCAGATGTCCCGAAAGTTTGCTTCAGGCCATAGCCCGTGGGCGAATGACAAACGCGTGCGCAGGTATCAACATTGTTATTGCCAAAGGCTGCCCGAATCATTTTTTGGACGACATAAATTTCTTCGTTGGTACAACGCGATGAGGTAATGCCGCCGATTGAACCCTGACCATATTTTTTCTGAATTTCTTTCAGGCGCCGGGCTGAAAATTCAATCGCTTCATCCCAACTTGCTTCGCGCCACGGATCGGTAATGGAATCGCGCAGCATGGGTGTGGTCACCCGGTCCTTGTGCGTGGCATAGCCCCAAGCGAATCGGCCCTTGACGCAGGAATGGCCTTCGTTAGCACCACCATCTTTCAAGGGCACCATGCGCACCACCCGTTCACCCTGCATTTCTGCCTTGAAGGAACACCCCACCCCGCAATAGGCGCAGGTGGTAATCACACTGTGTTCGGCCTGTCCATGTACAATGACAGATTTTTCGGTCAGGGTTGCGGTTGGGCACGCCTGCACACAAGCACCGCAAGAAACACATTCAGAACCCAAAAATCCTTCATTGGCCCCGGCGGCAACGAAGGATGCAAAGCCGCGCCCATCGATGGTCAATGCAAAGGTGCCTTGCACTTCTTCGCAGGCCCGCACACAGCGCGAACAGACTATGCATTTCGATGAATCAAAGGTGAAATACGGATTGCTTTCGTCTTTCCCGCCATCCAGATGCCCCGCGCCATCAAACCCGTAACGAACATCACGCAGGCCAACGACGCCTGCCATGTCTTGTAATTCACAATCACCATTAGCGGCACAGGTCAGGCAATCCAGAGGGTGATCAGAAATATAGAGTTCCATCACCCCACGGCGAAGTTTTGCCAAACGATCATTTTCTGTGGTGACCTGCATGCCCTCACCCACCGGGGTGGTGCACGATGCCGGGGTGCCACGCGCCCCTTCAATTTCCACCAGACACATGCGGCACGACCCAAATGGTTCCAAAGTATCGGTTGCGCAAAGTTTGGGAATTTTGACACCGGCAATGGTGGCCGCGCGCATCACGGATGTTCCCGCAGGCACGGTTATTTCACGGCCATTAATTTCAAGCGTAACCTGAGCATCCCCATCACACGCGGGCGTCCCATAATCGGTTTCTTTGATCATGCTCACTGGATCAGTTGCCATGGGTTCCTCGTCTATTCACCAGAAAAGTCTTCCGGAAAATGGGTCAAAGCGCTTTTAACGGGCATAGGGGTCAACCCCCCAAGCGCGCACAGAGAACCGTCCCGCATTGTCTCACAAAGATCATCAAGAAGCTGCATGTTCTTGTCGTGATCTTGATTTCCAATGATTTTATCAATGACCTCAACCCCCCGGGTTGAGCCAATCCGACAGGGGGTGCATTTACCACAGGATTCAATGGCACAAAATTCCATGGCAAATCGAGCTTGGCGCGCCATATCCACGTCATCATCAAACACAGATAATCCACCATGGCCCAGCATCGCCCCGGCAGCAGCGAAGGCTTCGTAATCCAGCGCCACCCCAAATTGACTGGTTGGCAGATAAGCCCCCAAAGGCCCCCCCACCTGAACCGCGCGCACCGGTTTTCCGGTTCTGGTGCCACCACCGAACCCATTGATCAGCTCACCCAGATCAGACCCGAATGGAATTTCAATCAGCCCCCCATATTTGATATTACCGCCCAACTGAAACGGCTGTGTGCCCAATGATCGCCCAACGCCCAAGCCTGCATAATAATCCGCACCCTTTACCAAAATCACCGGCACAGAGGCAAAGCTCAGAACGTTGTTCACCACCGTTGGCTTTCCAAACAATCCCTCCAGTGCCGGGATCGGCGGCTTGGCGCGAACCATGCCGCGTTTGCCTTCCAGACTTTCCAGCATGGATGTTTCTTCGCCACAGATATAAGCGCCCCCACCCACACGCACTTCCACGGTGAAGCGTTTGTCCGACCCTGCAATGTTGTCACCCAAATAGCCGCTATGCGTTGCAATTTCGATGGCGCGTTTCATGGTTTTGATGGCATGGGGATATTCGGATCGTAGATAAATAAAACCTTGGTCTGCATCCACTGCAATAGCGGCAATGATCATGCCTTCAATCAGGGTGAAGGGATCGCCTTCCATCAGCATGCGGTCGGCAAAGGTACCACTGTCCCCTTCATCGGCATTACAACAGATGTATTTTTTTGGCCCCGGTGCGCCCATCACGGTTTTCCATTTGATGCCCGTGGGGAACCCTGCCCCCCCGCGCCCGCGCAACCCGGAACTGATGACGGCGTCGACAATTTTTTCAGGCCCAAGTTCAAGTGCCTTTGTCAGACCTTCAAATCCACCGTGGGATTTGAAATCATCCAAAGATAAAGGATCAATGACACCAACGCGTGCAAAGGTCAGACGGGTTTGGCGTTTCAGGTAATCAATTTCTTCCGTGATGCCATGGCCCAGCGCATGAGACCCACCTTGCAGAAATCCGGCATCAAAAAGCCCAGCCACATCAGATGCCGCAACCGGGCCATAAGCCACGCGCCCCTGATCGGTCACGACTTCGAGCAATGGCTCCAGCCACAACATGCCGCGTGATCCATTGCGCACAATCTGGATATCAATATCGCGGGTTTTGGCCTCTGCCAAAATTTCAGCCACAACGGATTCCGAACCGACAGACTGGGCAGCGGCATCAACAGGGACATAAACAGTGACGGTTTTATTATTCACGAAAAATTGCCTTTATTTTTGAGCCTGTTTTTGCGCTTCAATAATTTCATCAAACCGCTGGGCATCAACCCGGCCAAACAATTCTTCGCCGATCAAAACCGATGGGCCAAGGGCGCAATTGCCAAGGCAATAAACCCCCTTCAAGGTGTGTTCGCCATCTTCGGTGGTCGTGCCAAAGGGCACGCCTAAAACTTTTTCCGCGTGCGCCGCAAGGGCTTCGGACCCGTTTCCCTGACAACATTCTGCACGGCAAATCTTGATCACGCGCTTTCCCGGTGGGGTGCGCAGGAAATCGTGATAAAAACTGACCACCCCATGCACTTCGGCACGGGAAAGATTGAGAATGTTGGCAATCGGCTTAATTGCCTCTTCGGGAACAAAGCTCAGTTCTGCCTGAAGCGTGTGGAGAATCTCCAACAATGCATTGGCGCGATTTTCAAATCCGCCACATATATCCGTAATCAACTCGCCAAGGGCGGTTTCATCGATCGCTTGATTTTCAGCCATTGCCACCTGCCATCCGTTTTTAATCAAGGTTCTGCGCCTTTGTTTCAACGATCAAACCCGACATGTCAATGCTTCAAAAGCCCTCAGAGGGCGCATCTGATAAAAATTCATTTCCCGAACGCACCGCCTTGCCCAATCCCAGCGATCCTTTATGGTGTGCGCTTCAATTTAATGGCGGTTTATCCGGTATGCACAAAGAGGTGAATTATGAAACTTGCGAGTTACGTTAGCGGTTCCTGGGTCGAAGGTAGTGACGAAGGAACGGCATTGATCGATCCAGTATCGGGCGCAGAATTGGCCCGGGCATCAACCACCGGGGTCGATATCGCCACAGCCCTTGATCACGCCAGACAAAAAGGCGGAGCGTCCCTACGCGCCATGAGCTTTGCAGAACGTGCGGGCCTGATCAAAGGCATCGCCGATACGCTGACCGCAAACAGAGATAGTTATTTCGAAACCGCCCTTGCCAATTCAGGCAACACCAAGGTCGATGCCATGATCGATATTGATGGCGGCATTGGGACGCTTAAATTCTTTGCCCATGTTGGCCAGAGCTTAGGCGATGCCAAAACCCTTAAAGACGGGCGTTTTGAACGTCTGGCCAAGGATGAGGCGTTTCAGGCATTCCATTTGTCCGTGCCCATTCAGGGTGTTGGGCTGCATATCAATGCCTTTAACTTCCCGTCCTGGGGCATGTGGGAAAAGGCCGCCATTACCTTGTTGGCTGGTGTTCCTGTTTTTGCCAAGCCAGCAACGGCAACGGCGCTGCTTTCCTATCAAATGGTCAAAGATGTCATTGATGCGGGCGTGTTGCCCGAAGGCGCGCTTTCACTTGTATGTGGGTCTGCGCGCGAATTGACCGATAATTTGACGGCACAAGATGCCGTTGCCTTTACCGGTTCTGCCGATACGGCTGCAATTTTGCGCAATCACCCCAATGTGGTTGGGTCATCCGTGCGCATGAATGTCGAAGCCGATAGCCTGAACACTGCAATTCTTGGCCCCGATGCCACGGCAGGGTCTGCCGAATTTGCCCTGTTCATCAAAGAAGTCAGCCGCGAAATGACCACCAAGGCAGGTCAGAAATGCACGGCCATTCGCCGCGCCTTTGTGCCCAAAGCCTTGATGGATGATGTTGCAGGTGCGCTGGAAGCAAGGCTTGCTGGCACCGTTGTGGGCGATCCCCGCAATGAAACCGTCCGTATGGGCCCGGTGATCAACAAATCCCAACAAAAAGACGTTCAGGACGCCATCAATCAGTTAAAGACCGAAGCCACGATGATTTTGGGTGGTGATCCAAAATTGGTTGATGCCGATACCGATAAGGGCTGCTTTATCGCCCCCACCCTGTTGCGCTGTGACACCCCCAGTGAGGCCAAAATCGTCCATGAAGTCGAAGCCTTTGGCCCGGTTTCCACCCTGATGCCCTATGACAGCCCCGAACAGGCCTTTGAATTGTCAGGACGCGGTGGTGGCTCGTTGGTCGCATCCGTGTTCAGTGGTGATGCTGCCTTTAACAAAGATGCCGTGATCGGCCTTGGTGCCTGGCATGGCCGGGTTTTGGCCGTGGACGAAAGCATTGGTGCCTCCCAGACGGGTCATGGTATTGTTATGCCCATGTGTGTCCATGGTGGCCCGGGTCGGGCTGGTGGCGGCGAAGAATTAGGCGGTTTGCGCGGTTTGCGCTTTTATAGCCAACGCCTTGCCGTTCAGGGCAACAAGGACCTTTTAGAGTCTCTGGCAGAAGATGCTGCAGAACTTCCCTGTTAAAACAGGGTGTTGGGCAGCCCTCTTCAGATACCCCTATAAGCATAGGGTTTGACTTGGTTGGAACGCATACTCTGATATACAAAAAATGTCTTTCACCTATAGGAAAATTATAATTGACGTATAGCTGGTAAATGTTAAGAGCTACTCTCATGCGGGGCCTAAACAATTAGTGTTTCGCAAATGCACCCCCATTCGAATTCAAGGAGACGTGGGAAATGAGCACAAATCTGGATGATATCAACAGGGCCGTTGTCGAAATGGCGGATGACAAGTTTCTTGTCGATCCTTACCTGAACTGGTGTGATGACGAAGGTATTCCCATCGTCGAAGACTTCGGCATCGATATGAAGACCATCGAAACCAAGCCTTGGGATCGCATGGGCGTCAACGGTGCCTTTGCGCATCTTATTGGACGCGGCGACTTCCTCGCCATGTA
>Ga0233439_10006259_pt1 | contig 10678 bp, 10 predicted proteins | sample SI_123_September_6_FD_182713 | JGI IMG/M metagenome (GOLD analysis project Ga0233439, IMG submission 182713) | Seawater microbial communities from Saanich Inlet, British Columbia, Canada - SI_123_September2016_100_MG | ecosystem: Environmental > Aquatic > Marine > Inlet | place: Canada: British... | reverse complement strand
CCTCGAAAATCTAACGGAAAACGCAAAAACAATGGGTCAAACAAAAATATTGTCTCCCTCGATATCTAATATTTGAATGTTTGTTTTCGGCGACTGACTTAAAAATTATATATTCTTTGAAATATATATAATTTCATATTTTTCATAATTTCATTCATGGATATCGAGGATATCGACAATATGACGAAAAAACAAATACTTCGAAATATAAAAATGAACAAAATCAAGCAATACACCTTGTGTAAAAATATATTGAAAAAACATCTAATGTATATGAACAAACCTCGATTGTATTCATTGCTCAATATACAGAATTGGGTTTTACCGTTTTTCGAAAGAAAAAATCTTCCTTTTGATATTGAAATCGTAATTCTTAGCTACATTCTATAAATCTACCTATGTCTATCGCGAGCTTGACAATCAAGAATCTCGTCGTATAACCTACTGCATTCGCACTCACACCCATCTACACTCCTACAAACTCCCATCTCACGCTGGTTAATGTGGTCTTCGCAACATAAACACAGGTTGAGCTCGTGCAAATAATTTGTCGCGTCTTCGGTATGAATACAATCACCTTCCCGACGATTACAATAGGTTTGCGTTCTCACATTATCTACCAATAAACATACACCACTCTGGTACAACAAATTAGCATACTCGGGTGTTGATTGGTATTCCCTGCTACCTGTTAAACGATGGTCATTCAACTCTCTTTGAATGCGCTCCGTATACTCGCTTGGAGGCGTGTGGTTCCAGAAATCTATCCACCGCTCGTGCTCGAGGTCAATGTTGGGGATTGGACCATTTCCTGGGGTGTCATCGATGAGGCAAGGGAGTTCGTCTTCATCTTCGGACTCGGGGATTGGCCCACTGGTAGAATACACCACAGTTGGCTCGATAATGCGTTGATAAGTTTTAGGAGACATATTTCAAAATAGTTCTTATTGGATTTATGCTTCTATTCTCTTCTGAAAAAAGGTATCAATTTTTTACATAGGGATTTTTATAGGGATTTTTATAGGGATTTTCATATATGGATTTTCATATATGGATTTTCATATATGGATTTTTTGTCATACTATTATAGAAGATACATATGAAGAAAACAAAGAGGGCGTATTGTAAATCCAAAAAAAGACGGTTTCAAAGGGGTGGTGAAGTAGACGCAATCAAAATACCTGATTTTGACGTAAGTAAGGATTACTCAAGCAGACAACTGGGACTCATACACAAGCATTCGCTTTCATTACACCATAATAAGATGAATCTTTCACTCATTGCCGATTTGAACTTGGACATTCAAGACAATAAATTTTCTATGTATACTGATAAAACCATAGACCCCGTTAGTCATATACAAAATTTGCTTGGTAAGTATAGTTCGTATACGTTGGAGAACCCCAACCTACCTTCACTTCGACTTACGATAATGGTCGGTGAATGTATACAAGACAATTTAGTAATCCCAGTTTTTCTAAACGGTGACGATACCGGGTATTTTTATGATATCCAAGGTGTTCGATATATTCCATTATTCAAATCCGTGTTGTCAACCGTAATAAACAAAACAGTTTACTTGTTCTCACTACCACAAGACTACGGCAACCGAAACATCGAACAACAATCGGAAGGAATTGTAGGAAACATTCAAACCGGTGAAACCATTTCCAATTTTCAAATGTTGCAAGCTGTCGGTATTTATGACCACCAACAACAATACATTTACAAATTCAACAGGATTCATATTTCGAAAGAACAAAAGGAAACCATATCGACGTGCTTTCTGGATTACAAACTTCTATACGAATTGAACTATGATGACTCTAAAGACGAATCGGGAGCATATGTGTATAGATCACACCAAAGATTCAATTACTTTTCCTATGAAAAAATCGCAAAGGCGTGTTCAAGCTGGTACTCATACAAACCAAATGAACAATTCCAAAATTGTTTGTTGGTCGGTTTCACTTTACCTTATGGAGGTATACGCAGAGCCGTTTATTTAAAAAGTAATGGATTCTTTTCAGACGGATACGCCGACTATTTTCCAACATTCGAAACCATCCAAGTTACTCAAGACATTATTTCTAAATTATTTAAAGACCAAGGAGAAACCGATTTAGACTTTTTGAATGATAAAATAGCATATGAATTTAGCTATGGAACAGAAACTATGTACAATGTTATCTACAACACCGAATTTAGAAATATATTGTATGAAATATATGTGTGGGCACCATTAAGGACGTGTGTAATGGGATTGGTGGTGGCTCTTATTTTCGCTGCCATACCGATGGCATTAGGGTCAGCAGTCGTGATGCCGAATGTGCTCACAACAGTTGGGTCATCCCTCGCCATTTCCACCACTGTAAAAGGAACCGTTGCTACGATTGAATATGGTTCAAATGATAGGATAAAGGAAAAAGATCGATATAAATCGGGTGGAAGAAAATCTAAGAAACACCGAAAGAAACGAACCCAAAAACGGAAACATTATCGCATATTATAAGTTTTGGGGGAAATGCTTGGAATCTGCTAATAAAATAAATATATATCTGTATATTTTATTAGAAGCTATGAACGGATTAGAAGCTATGAACGGAGGAAAGGACCGAAAACTCAGCGTTGAAAAACCCAATAAAGTTCAGACCAAAAAATACAAGAAAAGGGAGGAGTTTGTATCGACCACCAGTTTCTTCACCGACCAATATATCACAAATGAACAGATTGTTTCTTTACACCACGCATTATTCAATATAGATGTAATTCATACAATCAATCATTGCTCTACCTCCCTTGGAAACTCTTGCAAACAAACTATGGAAACCCTGAAAAGGATACACACGCAATTCGATGTTGAAATCCTTGATGAAGTCGTTTTACAACCACTCATCGATAGTTATTTTGTTGGAGTCTACCATTTAACCACCGAAGATGGGTCATACACTCAAACCTTGCCCATCTTCCTTACCATTCACGGTGACTTCAAAGATTACAGACAACAGTTCGACTACTGGGTTGACTATGAAGTCAACGCACGTTACAAGGACGAAATAGAAAAACACTCATCGATGAAACCCAACCAACGAAGATATTATAGTTTTCAGTATAAAAGTGATTTTTATAATGCCGGTGGCTTCAAATCCCAAGGAGAAATGTATGTTTACACAGAAGAGATAATGAATCCGTATATATCGAAACTAAAAAATATATACGGCGAACAATTCGAAATATCACCATCGCAAGTGGAAAAAATCAAATCACAATTATTTGACATCGATATACTAACTAAAACCGTTGATATACAAAATACAACAGATAAACCCGATGAGAACTACATTATTGTCGGTGTCTCCGAGTATACTCGAAACCATCCATCACGGTACATTTATATGGATGTGTATGGGCGGTTCTTAGATGTATACGGAAACTTCTTTTGGCCTCTCTATGAAACCTCTGTAGTTAAAATTAATATTAATGGGAAACCAAGACCCTATGGTATATACTTATTTCACAAAGTCAAATCGAATGACGTTGACGATGAAAAACTTAAAGAAGAACTTATTGAATACAACTACTACTTCCACTTTCCCCAACAAAAAATGTTTGATGAAATTACTACAGCATTAGCTAAAACATTGAAAACACTCTTATTTTCGATGACAGTTGGATTAGTTATCGACGCAGGGTTGTTTTATGAAACTTATTTGAAAGAAATCGCAAAAGAAACCTCACAAATATCTTCCACTCACGCGTATTTAGTAAGTAATCATACACAATTCAGAGCGGATGTAAAATCATTGAAAGATACCAGCGATATGAGTTCATCTCAAATTAAATCGATGGAGGAATTTGTCAAAAACTACAAGACGACCGTGCATCATCAACTCGATTTAAAAGCCACTCTTGGTGAACTTGACGGAACCAACGCTGCGAAAATGTATGCACACATCAAAAAACATAATTATAATAAATGTTCAAATAGTATCCAAAAATTATTGGCGTCATATAACTATTTTGATTTCCCTAAAGCTTCCGACTTTAAAAATCCTACAGAATGTCAATCTGCGTTTTTAAAGTTTTGGGAGAAAAAAAAAACTCATTTCAAGAACACACAGTTTAGCGACGGAGAAGGTATAGGACATACTGATGGTTACTGGTATGAGTTAGGGCTTGGTAATGGAAGTCAATCGCAATCTGAAAAAGTTTTCAATCACCTACTTAATACTGTTTCTAACAAGATCGCACTTAAAGAAATTATAAATGATAAAACTACCATAGACAAATACTTAAACACAACAGTGGACCCTGCGATTATTAAATCTATTGCTGAGTCATCACACATATCAATGGAGGCCTCTACCAGTATAATAATGAATTCAAGAAAAAAAGAGATTGAATCAATATCTAATATGGCATCAGATTCTATTGCTAAATATAATGATAAAACCTCGGAATACCGAAAAAATTGTGACAAAACTACATCTGCGTTTCTGCTGAAAAACGAAATAGACTCTGTTCAGCTCGACATCGATGATGTTGACTTTAAAGTTTCTTTATTGAGTGATGAAACTATTCAAAACGAACCAGACTTACAAAATAGTTTACAGAAAGAAAAAGACGTATTGGCAACCAGATTATTGACTCTACAAACCCTACAAAAAACAGCAAATGAAAAAGAAGGTATACCTATCATTTAATGGGTTTCGATGCGGGTTTATCGTTTGTATTTATATCCAACTTTTTGAAATATTCGTATTTTTCTAAATAATATGAACACGGTTGTTGAAACGATTGTTTCTTTTCTTCACTTGACAGTATGCAATTATTGTAAGTATTATTGTAATGCTCAATATTCTTCTTTATACTTGCTGCCTGTTCTTCTTTATTCATTATGTAATCTAATCTGTGCTCCATATTACTAGTTATTATTTATATATATTTATATTATTGAATATATAAATAGTATTTTCGTTCGTCGGTTCTCGAATGGTTCTCGAATCTTCTAAAATATTTCCTGTATAGAAAATAATTATTTTCGCGTTTTTAGTTTTGAGGGGTATTTTTTTAGAAGTTTTCATTTTTACATATTTGAGAACCTAACTTTTGATTTTATAAATATTCCTAATTATTCATAAAACATTCCTAAATAGACCCAAAATGGATATTTCTGATATTCCTAAATCAAAGGTTCTCGAATCTTCCAAAATATTTCCTGTATAGAAAATAATTATTTTCGCGTTTTCAGTTTTGAAGGGTATTTTTTTAGAAGTTTTCATTTTTACATATTTGAGAACCTAACTTTTGATTTTATAAATATTCCTTATTATTCCTAAATAGATCCTAAATATTCATAAAACATTCCTAAATAGATCCAAAATGGATATTTCTGATATTCCTAAATCAACGGTTCTCGAATCTTCTAAAATATTTCCTGTATAGAAAATAATTATTTTCGCGTTTTTAGTTTTGAGGGGTATTTTTTTAGAAGTTTTCATTTTTACATATTTGAGAACCATTCTTTTAATTTTTATAAATATTCCTTATTATTCCTAAATAGATCCTAAATAGACCCAAAAGGGATATTTCTGATATTCCTAAATCAAAGGTTCTCGAATCTTCCAAAATATTTCCTGTATAGAAAATAATTATTTTCGCGTTTTTAGTTTTGAGGGGTATTTTTTTAGAAGTTTTCATTTTTACATATTTGAGAACCATTCTTTGTATATTTATAAATATTCCTAAATATTCATAAAACATTCCTAAATATTCATAAAACATTCCTAAATAGACCCAAAAGGGATATTTCTGATATTCCTAAATCAAAGGTTCTCGAATCTTCCAAAATATTTCCTGTATAGAAAATAATTATTTTCGCGTTTTTAGTTTTGAGGAGTATTTTTTTTAGAGTTTTCATTTTTACATATTTGAGAACCATACTTTTGTTTTTATAAACATTCTAAAACAAAAAATGTATATAAGCATAAATAAATGTATTACATAAATGTTGAAACCATACTTGCTCGACAAACTACCAGTGGAATTAATGCGTGAACATATTATGCCGTTTACATACAACCCACAACCTGAGTTTTTGCTGAAGGATATCAAGGATTTCATTGCATTTCGTAGTGAAATATACGACCTTTATAACACACTATATCCAGAATATGATAATCCGCGTGAAATTATGGATTGGGTATCAAATGATATTACTAGATTCAATAATCAAGATATTCCTCTTATGTACGGATATAGTAATAAATATTATGAGTATTGGAGACGACTACCTTATTTCCAGGACAAGAGTGAATCTTTTATATATGATACTACTATGCGATTATTGAAATCCACCGACGTATTTGTGTGTGTGAATACCCTTATTGGTTTATTACGTCGCGACGAACGTGAATCACTCATTGATTTCATACATCATATTTATCACTTGGATCCGGTTTGAAATGAATTCTAATCAAATGAAAGGTTCTCGAATGGTTAATAAAATTTATCTATTATCTTTGTAAGAGTACGATCTTGTTTTAGAATACTTAATTCTTCTTCATTTAATAAATTATTAAAATCAGTTTGTCCATTGTAACTACTAATATGCTTACCGTGCCAATGTGTCAATGGGTCATATTCATCGAAAGTTTTGTATTTTTCTGTTATATGTTTTATATTTTCAATCGAAAATTTAATTCTCATTTCATTTCTTATATCATCGCTATACTTTTCATTAAAAAACGATTCAAATTTATCTAAAATATAATCTAAATCATTATAAAATTTTTCATAAATTAAGATACAGTGATTTGAAGTATTCAAATCTTCATTTGCAATGTGTTTTCCACCTTGTTCTAAATAATGTGTCAATGTGAATTTTATATTTTTTATATTTATTTCATTATCATATCTCATTATTGAAGAAATAATAGAATTATAAGGATGTCTAATAGTAACTATATATTTATTGTCATTTTCAAATATGTATTTATAATGTTCTTTATTTGAGTTTTTCCCTAAAAATCGTAAAATATTAAATACTAATGTACTACCACTTCTTATTGGTGAAAACTGAATTAACATATTGTATAGTATAATATGTGAATATTTACAAACCACCTTCTGATATTCAGGATTCTTGGATTTTATTTTGTTTATTTCAATGTTGAACAGTGTAACAAATCAGCTAACCCAACAACATCTTTAGAAAGTGCTTTTTCGCAATCTCCGTGAAGATCAGATGATCTGGGAATTTTTCTAATTCCGGATAAAGGCGTTTGTTTCGCGTCAGTTTGAGTTGCTTTTTTTCTTTTTTCGTCTGGGTTGTTTTCCCCTTTAACACCACCAACGACTTTCCTTCTTCTATAAGTTTTAGCGTTGGTTTTTTTGTATGATTTTCTCGGTTTTTTCTTGTGTTGAGTTTTCCTAAACGTAGGCGTTTTCAATTTGCGAGGCATTTTCCAATTTGTATATATTCATTCCAGATATTCCTCTTTGAAAACATCGATAGATACAATAGGAATCTCGTGTTTTTTCGCATACTCAGTTTTCGAAGAAACATCCTCCAAAGATTTCACAACTAAAACATATGTGTCTTTCTTCATCGAATTTTCTTCCAACGCACCGATGTCTTTCAAGCGGTCACTTATTTCTTTATCACGAAATTTCGTCATGACCACTTTCTTTCCATACAATTTATGGTCCTTATCCCCTTTTGGTATTTCCTCCACAGAAATCCGATCGAGTTTTCCTTCTAAACCACATTCTTTCAAAAACTCCATAAATAATGGGATGTGTTTGACAAACTCCGTGGCGTTTTCGCGGCCTATACCACTAATGGTTTTCAACTTGTCGATTTTCTCTTGGTCCGTCGCTTCATCTTGCAATATGTTTGGGAATGCGTCCAACATAAGTTTGAGTTTCCTGCGTGCGATCCCTTTGCCTAATTTGTTGGAAGAGTCCATTATTTCCAGCAAGTCGGCATTTTCGATTTTCTCTTTGATATTCGCGTGTATTTTTTCAGCGAGTTTCTTTTTGAATCCTTCTATACTTAAGAAATCAACTACAGACATTTTCAGTATTTTCGAAATAGAATCATATCCCTTTTCATAAATGCGCTTGATATTACCCGGACCTATTCCATCAATGTTTGAAAAGAATGTTTCCACATTTTTGGATTTCACAGCAGAACTTTCGTGTGCGTTTTCCACTAAAAGTTCCACGTGATTTTTGTCCCAAATATGAGGAACATCCGGCATTCGCGGTCTTTGAGCCGGGGTCACGACTTTCTTCACATATGGAATAACATCACCACTTCGCACAATCTGCAATACAGCCCCGATACCAATATTATTATTGTGTATGAACTTCCCGTTGAAACCCGATGTGTATTCAATCCGCACACCTCGCAATTGTATAGGGTCGATTTTAATCCGAGGTTTCAACAGCCCATTCTTGCTAACATTCCATTCAACATCCAACACTCGGGTCTCGGCCAGTTGATCTCCAATAACCATTTTGAAAGCAATCGAATGGTCCGGATTCCCCGATTTTCGCGGGTAAATCTCGTCGTTGGTCACAATCACACCGTCTATTTCATACTCGTAATTAGCGCGCCAGTCCATCAGTATTTCCGACAGGGCTTCGTTAGTTATATTTTCGCGGAGTATGTGTTTGACAACAGTGTGTTTGAGGTCTTCGAGTTTAGCCATTTGTTCACTCGGTTTCAAAGGTGGGTCGATGACTTCATACGCAACAAAATCCACGTCTGCCGTCTTATTATCGATGGATTTACGGTTTATGATTCCGGATACCAAGTTGCGAGAATTGGCGAATTTAGTTTTGTATTTGGTATCGAAGACATCTTTCTTTATGATAAATTCGCCGCGAACCACATAATTTTCGTGTTTGGGTAAATTGAGAACTTCGATCAAATGTGATACGTCTTGACCGGTTTTTCCGTCACCTCGAGTGTATAATTTGCCGTTACCGTTACGGTCAGTAACGTACATACCACTTACACCATCTAATTTACAGGAACATACGTATGGTCCTTCATATTTAGAAATGTATTTTTTGATGGCACCGGTTTCAGGTTTGATTTTGTCCATAGATGCCATTTCATATGGTAGTTTCACCTTGTTTTTGCCCTTTATGGGTGCCCCGATATTTTTCGTGATATGATTCTCGGGATATTTGTGTTTCATGTAATCAAACACAATATCGTATTCATTGTCAGTTATAATTGGTTTGTCATTACGGTAGGCTTCATTAGTTACTTTCAATATTTTCTCGATGTCCGTTTCATCAAGGGATTCGATGTATTTGATCCCGGATTTAAGGAAGGATTTAATGTGTTGTTTTGGAGTATTTCTTTTTTTTGGCGTTTCCATAACGTCCTTTTTATAAGATTGTATATTTTTTTTATGATGTTTTTTGGAAATATTAGATATAACCGTTTCAGGTTGGATTTTATGTGTTTTTCGTAGTTTACTGTTTTCTCTTTGTCGTTGTTCTCGGACAATTGCTTTAATTCTCTCAATTTTCAGTTCAATTTCACTCTGTTTACTATATACTTTTACGGATTTGTTCGATTTGGGTTTGACGAGTTTTTTTTTCGTTGTGGTCTCCAGATTCATATAGGGAGGCGAATCACGTATACTCTAAAAGTATATATAATTTTACCAATATCTTTTGTGTATATCGGACTTGTGTGTATTGTATGTGTTTGATCTATCTCGTGGAATCATACAAAATCATAATATTTATTGAATGATAAAATATAAACAAACGACTCTAAATACTATAATATGAGAATATCCGCGTTATTAATGTCGTTGGTTCCTGTTGGTGGATTTCTTTGTAAAAAAACACACGATAAAAGTATTCGGAGGTATGTCTCGATAAACCCTTTGATAAATGAAAACATTTTACAACAACAAAGTATAAGCGGGTTATTGCAAAATGTCGACAATATTGACACCATATTTTTGAAGAATGATATGAAAAAGGCATTCGCAAGGAAAGATGTGAATGGTGATGGGGTGTATGACATAGAAGATTATAGTGTAACAAACATCGATGCGAGTGTTTCAAATATGATAATAGAAAAAGCCACCAGAAATGATATTCCGGTAACGATTCTTGACCCGTACAATTCGCCCTTACAAAGTGGCATAGACACCCTATTTACGGTGTTTAATGGACTATTCGTATCGACTATCGTATTCGTGTTTTTCCGTGCGGCCTTGACACTATTTCGAGGCGGTGGTGCTAATCCGATGGGTCCGACTAATTCGTTAAGCAATTTCGGTAACATCAAACAAGATGATAAGGTGAATATGATCAAAGCCAACATTTCGTTGTCAAGTTGGGCGGGAAGTCCCGAGATTTTTCGAGAATGTACCGAAGTAGTATCGTATTTGAATAATCGCACTAAATATCGAGAAGTAGGCGCGGAGGTTCCCCGTGGTATTTTGTTGGAAGGCCCTCCTGGAACCGGTAAAACGTTAATCGCCAAAGCTATAGCGAGTGAATGTGATGCCAACTTTATTTCGGTTTCATCCAGTGAATTTGTAGAATTATTTGTTGGAATGGGGGCATCAAAAGTCCGCAATTTATTTCGTCAAGCTCGAGAACAAAGTCCGTGTATTATATTTATGGATGAGATAGA
>Ga0233439_10006254_pt1 | contig 10683 bp, 10 predicted proteins | sample SI_123_September_6_FD_182713 | JGI IMG/M metagenome (GOLD analysis project Ga0233439, IMG submission 182713) | Seawater microbial communities from Saanich Inlet, British Columbia, Canada - SI_123_September2016_100_MG | ecosystem: Environmental > Aquatic > Marine > Inlet | place: Canada: British... | reverse complement strand
AGCCCTCCACCGTTTTGCTCGATGGCCCAAGCGGCATAGCCGGGGTAATCGGCTGTCCACTGAGTCGAATTGCCAAGGATTGTCGCTGGGCAGGCAAAGTTTACTAGCCGAGCAATCCCGCTTCCGTCAGATCGATTGACTGCCATTACAAACAAAGCAGCGTTTCCGGGTCGACCCGGTCCTGCAGTGAAAGTAGAAACATCCGCCAGCAGTGTTCCGGTCGATCCCATTGAAGCTGGTTCGAGAGAACTCATGGCTATTCGTACTGCGCCTGCAATCTGTTCGGGAAGATATGCGGAATAAGCTGCGTATTGAGGGTCGTCTCGCCAAAGAGGCGGACTTGAAGCGTTACCTGTTGTCGTCACCCAAACTGACTCGGCATCGACGCTTGCTGCGGCACTGGCGGCCGACTTGATCGACGCGAGCACCGACTTAGAAAGCCCCCACACGTCGAGGCTAATAAGCACAACTCGTGTGCCTTTGGATTCAAGCACTATGACTCTCGCGAGAAGATCGTCAAGAATGCCGGTCGAAATTCGAGAGCCATGCTCCGGTCCATCGATAACGAATCCAACCGGTGGTGTGATTACCGCCCTACCGACGCCTGCCTTGAACAAACCAGGATCGGTCTTGCCAGCCATTTCCAGAACCATTCAAATTCCCATCTAGTCCGCACCAAGTTTCGACAACACAAAATTGCTAATAACGATATTAGCGGCTGATCGGCTTTATACGTGTGCCAATCCTACGACCGAGTGATACGCTCCGCATCGTTCTCGCCGTTCGACTGATTTAGATGCATTATCGAGACTGGCGATTATAAAAAGCGGGATTGCCGAAGACAGAAGGGTTTTAACGATGGAACAGTTCGAGATTTTCGATGATGAATTTCAAAGGATTCTCGGTTCGAGTCCCGAATTGATTCAGTGCGCCGACGGCCTCGCATTCGCCGAGGGTGTCTGCTGGGTGCCTCGCCTAAACAAAGTGATCGCAAGCGACATTCCGAACAATCGAATTGTGAGTTGGGGCGAGTCAGAAGGCTTTGGCATTTACCGAGAGCCTTCAGATTGTTCAAACGGCAACACGGTCGACCGCGAAGGCAGGATTATTTCGTGCCTGACCCGCGGAAGAGCGGTCGTACGCGAAGAATTAGACGGCACGATGACCACGATCGCCGAATCGTTCAATGGTGGCAAGCTAACTTCGCCCAATGATGTAGCTGTGAAATCGGATGGTTCGATCTGGTTTACCGATCCTGACTACGGGTTTCTTCACCCTGAACTTGGGCACGGCGAAATACCCGAACAAGACCGCAATCGAGTCTTTCGTGTCGATGGCGAAACGCTCGATATTTCGATGGTGAGCGAAGATTTCGATAAGCCAAACGGCATCACGTTTTCGCCCGACGAGTCGGTGCTTTACGTTGGCGATACAGGTCGAACACACGGTGAGTTCCGGCCTCACAATCTCATGGCGTTCGATGTGGCTGGCGACAAGCTCGAAAATCCACGACTCTTCGCCGATGTGGACCCCCATGTACCCGACGGCTTCCGTGCCGACGTAAACGGCAATATCTGGGTCGCTGCCGGCGATGGAGTCCAAGTATTCAACCCGGCAGGCAAATTGCTCGGTAAAATCCATACCCCAGAAGTATCAGCAAACCTGTCGTTCGGTATGTCCGATAGTCAAACGCTGTTTATCGGCGCAACAAGCTCAATCTGGAGCATCGAACTAAATATCGCTGGCGCTACTCGCTCAACCAATTAGCTAACTCCACACGATTCGACGCTCCGCAATCAACGAATCTCAAACCAAACCCAACAACGAGAAAGAGCCCAATTACCAATGACAGCTGAAAACAAGACCTTCCCCGATCACCGATCTCAAACTCCCGCCGAAGAGCTACTCCAGGGCATCGAGGTGATCGACGATCGTTTTCTCGATCTCATCGACGCAAACGCCGAAATCTCAAAGCACTTCACCGGCTGCGAATGGGCTGAAGGTCCGGTCTACTTCCCAGAGGGCGACTACGTTTTGTGGTCGGACATTCCCAACAATCGCATTCTCAAGTTCGAAGCAGGTTCTGGTGACACGACCGTGTTCCGCGAGCCATGCAACAACACGAACGGACACTACCGCGATCAACAGGGTCGACTCGTGTCGTGTGAGCACGCCGCTAACCGAATTTCACGCACTGAATCCGATGGCACAGTGAACACTCTTGTCGACAATTGGCAGGGCGGGCGGTTGAACTCGCCGAACGACCTCGTTGTGAAGAAGGACGGTACGATCTGGTTCACCGACCCTCCTTACGGCATCCTCTCCGACCGCGAAGGCAACAAGCGAGACTCCGAACTCGACGGCAACTTCACCTACCGATTCGATCCAGAAACCAACGAAACTTCTATCGTCGATAGCATTGGCGACCGACCGAACGGTCTCGCCTTCTCTCCTGACGAGAAGTTGTTCTACCTAGCCGACACCGGGGAACCTCGTGACATCACAGTCTTCGATGTATCCGACGATGGCAAGACGCTATCTAACCGTCGACTCTTCGCCGAAGTGCGCCCCGGTGCATCAGACGGCTTCCGAGTCGATGAACAGGGCAACATATGGACCAGCGCTCGTGACGGCGTGCAGTGCTACTCGTCCGATGGAACGCTTCTTGGAAAGATACTGATTCCTGAACAGGCGACCGCTAACCTCGTTTTTGGCGACAAAGACGGCAAGCGCATCTACATCTGTGGCGACACCTCGCTCTACTCGGTTCGAGTCAAGGTAGCGGGCTCACACCGGTTCTAGCAGACAGCTGCAAATTAATAGCAACGGAAATTTAGGCAGATATTCTCGGTGGTTCGGTGGCATTCACGCAGGATTGCACCGAGAATGTCTTGCATAAATTACTTGGCAACGACAAACCTTTGAACAGGCTGGCTTGATATGAAAGTAGCAATTGGCGCCGACCACGGCGGCTACGAACTAAAATCCGACGTGACCAAGGTTCTCGAATCTCTGGGTCATGAGGTCATGGACAAAGGTGCGCACGACTTCGACGCCGAAGATGATTTCCCCGATTTCGCGGCTCCTGTAGCAGCCTCGGTTCAGTCGGGAGAAGCCGAACGTGGAATCGTTATCTGCGGAAGCGGAGTTGGTGCGACAATCGCAGCCAACAAGTACCCCGGTGTACGAGCCGGTCTTTGCCACGATACATACTCGGCTGGGCAGGGTGTTCGACACGACGACATGAACGTTTTGTGCATGGGTGCACGAGTAGTTGGCGTTGCGCTTGCAGAAGATCTTGTGAAGTCGTTCATGGCTGCAAATCTTGAAGCCGACGAACCACGATTCCAACGTCGACTCGATAAAGTCACTGCCATCGAAAAAGATCAAATCTCTAAAAGCTAGCTCGACGTAATACTGCTCACTAACTGGGCAATCTGAACACCTCTCATTCACAGGGAACTTATGAACAACATCCAGAAGGCACTCGAAAATGGTCAGTCGATCTGGCTCGATTCGATCAGCCGCGACATGCTTCGATCAGGCGAACTTCAGAAGTTCATCGATTCCGGAATCACTGGTGTCACGTCGAACCCGTCGATCTTCGACAAAGCCATTGCAGAAAGTGACATCTACGACAAGTCATTGATCGAATACGCGAAAGACGGCGCAAACAGCCAAACCGTGTTCGAACGATTGGCTGTTGACGATATTCGAGATGCCGCCGACGTTCTACGCCCTGTTTACGACGCAGCAAGCATGCGTGACGGGTACGTCAGCATCGAGGTATCCCCGACTCTCGCCGCCGACACCGATGGCACTGTTACAGAGGCACGCCGACTCTGGGCTGCTATCGACCGCCCCAACGTGATGATCAAAGTACCTGGTACCCCCGAGGGTGTTCCAGCGATCAAGACACTCATTTCAGAAGGCATCAACGTAAACGTCACACTGCTGTTCTCGCTCGACGCTTACACCGCAGCCGCAAACGCATATATCGAAGGTCTCTCCGACTTTGCCAAAGCAGCACGAGGCATGCCATCCGCAGTTGCTTCTGTCGCATCGTTCTTCGTTAGCCGGGTAGACAGTGCAGTCGACAACGCCCTGCCCGACGGACATGAACTCAAAGGCAAGATCGGAATTGCGAACGCCAAAATTGCATATGCCAAGTTCGCTGAGTTATTTGATCGCAAGCTAGGCGGCGGCGGTTCATTCTTCCCACTCCACACCACCGGAGCGCAAGTACAACGTCCTTTGTGGGCATCCACAGGCGTGAAGAATCCCGACTACTCCGACACGATGTACGTTGACGGTCTAATGGGACCCGACACGGTCGACACGATTCCGGAAGCAACGTTGGCGGCATACTCCGATCACGGTAACCCCGGATCTGATCTAACCACTGGCCTCGGTGAAGCACAGGCTCAAATGAAAGCTCTCGCCGACGCTGGCGTTTCGCTCGATGCGATCACTGATGATCTTCTCATTGCCGGTGTAGCAACCTTCGCTGATTCGTACGCATCGCTGTTGGGTCGGATCGAAGAAAAGCTAGAGGCGCTCGGCAACTAATTTCGGAGTAGCGACGCAATGAATCAAGACCAGAACGTTTCAGTAGCCCAAGCTCTGCAACGGCTGGTGGGTGAATCATTTGCGTCGAGACTGTGGAACCGTGACGCAACTTTGTGGCCGGAGCCATCTCCCGGTGGTGACCCAGCAAGCAAAACGCTCGGCTGGCTCGATCTCCCAATGCGGTTGTCGATGTTGGCTGCGCAGTTCGCTGATCTTCACTCACAGCTTGTTCGAGATGGATTTACCGATGTCGTAGTACTCGGCATGGGCGGTAGCAGCATGACGCCGCTGACTCTCAGCAGCTTGTTCGGGGGATCGAATTCAGCTTCTGACGACCGCCCAGCAATTCGTCTTCATACCCTCGACACAGTAAATCCGACGACCGTTTCGAATATCACTGCCGAGCTCGATCTAAGTAAAACTCTGTTCATCGTGTCGAGCAAGTCTGGCACTACCGTCGAGCCACTAACGTTGGAGGCGCACTTCCGAGCGGCAATGGCTGACACCCTCGATTCTTCGATGAATCGTAAGAATTTTGTCGCCTTGACTGATCCGGGTACGCCGCTCGCGGAACGAGCACGAGCCGGTGAATTTGGCACGTGGGTTTCAACCCCAGATGATGTAGGCGGAAGGTTTTCAGCGCTCAGCGCGTTCGGAATGATGCCTGCTGCAGCCACCGGAATAAATATCCGAGCATTCGCTGAATCTGCCGTCAGAATGACACAACAATGCCAAGCCGACTCGGAAGACAATCCTGGTTCAGCTCTCGCTGCCTTCTTGGCTGTGAACGCACTCGAAGGGCGAGACAAGGTCACCCTCATAACCAGCGATGAGTATTCGATGTTCGGAATGTGGGTCGATCAACTTCTAGCCGAATCAACCGGAAAAAACGGAAATGGTCTGATCCCGATTACTGGTGAACCGGTTTTGACTCTCGACGATTTCGAATCAGATCGTCAGTTCGTCGTGTTCAAATCAGGGGTCGACGACAATCGGGTAAATCACTCGATATTTGCGCTTCGAAATTCGGATCATCCAGTGTTCGTTATCGAACCAACTACAGATGACAAACACGAAATTGCCGGGGAATTTTTCCGGTGGCAGTTTGCGACTACCGCTGCTTCGTCTTTGATGGACATCTATCCGTTCGACCAGCCTGACGTCGAGTCAGCAAAGGTGAAATCCCGAGAACTACTTTCAGACCCATCGGTAGTCATCGAAGGTATTTCATTGGAAACGGCTCTCGATCAGATCAAATCTGAATCAAGCCCTCGTTACGTTGCTATCGCGGCCTTCCTGCCTGAATCCCCTGAAGTAACGGCTGCATTCTCTGAACTGCGTGAGACGATATCGACGCAGACCGGGATGGCGACAACATTCGGATACGGCCCTCGCTACCTCCATTCAACAGGTCAGTTGTATAAAGGCGGACCACAGAACGCTCTTGTACTAGGTTTCGTATCAGGGAAATACGATCATCTTGCCGTACCGGGCGAGGCATACACTTTCGGTCAACTAACCGAGGCTCAAGCTGGTGGTGACTTTGCGGTTATGGCTGAAGGCGGTCAAACAGTTCTACCGATCAAGATCGAAGGCGACATTATCGATGAACTGATGGCGGCGATACGAACGCTAAATAAGAACTAGACGACACAGCCAAGTTAGAACGAACAGAACGGCCCCCATACGATTAGGAGACCTTCAGATGACTAGCTCGACAATCAACTCAAACGCAAATTACTTCATCGCACTCGACGATCGAGTGGACCTAATTTCTGAGGTACTGGCAACTACCGGGCAGCCAACTGCCGCTGATCGAGAACAAGCGGCGAATCTCAAGCGTGTAGTTTTCGATGGCATAACTACGGCAGTCGAAAACGGATTGGCAAAATCGAGCGTTGGTCTCTGGGCAGATAGCGATCTTGGTGAATCGGTATTGCTACGAGCGAAGGCCATGGCGTTGACCACAGCATCATCTCCTAAAAGTGGAAACCACTCATTAAGTCGACTCAATGTTGACTACACAGCAGTTCAGCTAACGCTCAATCCAGATGGGCCAGAATTAGGGCGTAAGGAACTTCTTGAGAGGCTGAAGATCGTTTCAGACAAGGCTCGCGAGGAATCGACTCCTCTGATGATTGAACTCGATTCAGTTCCAACATCTACCCAAATCGAAATGTATGGCGGATTTTCGAACGCACGTGCAATGCTCGTAATCATGTCGATTCAACAACTGCAAGATGCCGGTGTTCAGCCATCGATATGGGCTTTCGAACCGGCTGACGATGAGAAGTACACCGAGTCAATGACAGCTCAGGCACACGTCGATGATCGCGACAATACTGTGCTTCTCGTTGTTGCCGGGGGACTGTCTACAGAGAAGATAGGGAACGGGCTATCCGAAAGCGAGAAGAGCGTTATCTCGCTCGCAGCCCGTACGCTAGGCGTTTCGGGCGTGTTGATCGGTCCAGGTGCGTATTACCGACACCTAGTCCAGTTAAATGAAGGCATAATTGAACGGAACGAAGCCGTAGACGTGATCGCCGCTCATTTTGGCGATATCGGCAACATCTTCGAAAATTCACGTTCGACTTCCGAAGTTCTGTAACTAGCCCGTAGAAACGATTAATGTCAGATCAGATCGAAACAGACAGCCGGATTAGCGCGTTCATTTTCGATCTCGATGGAACCCTCGTAGAAACCGAACGGCTCAAAGCGAAATCGTATGCAACGATTCTCGGAAGACTCACCGGGGCAAACACTCCTGACCACCGTGCAATCGAACTTTATGAACGTATCGTGGGCTCGACTGATGAAATGGTCAGTCGCCGAATGATCGACGAGTTCGGACTCACAGATTCCCTCGAACCCATCGATGGTGAACTGTGGAAACATCTGCACCAAATCCGCATGGACGAATATCGAGCCACAGACGGTGCAACCGATCAACTGCTGGAAAACGTCTATCAACACAACATCGATCTTTTGCGAGAACAAAAGCGCGACGGTCGCACAGTCTCAGTAGCAACATCGTCCTTCAGCGACGAAGCAAAACGGGTGCTCGATGCTCTGGGAGTGAGAGTACTGCTCGACGATATCGTTGGCCGGGAAATGGTCGAAAACCCGAAGCCCGATCCCGATATATATCTGCTTGCGATGGAACGACTTGGAGTCGCTCCAGAAGAAGTCGTAATCATTGAAGATTCACCTATCGGCACGAAAGCCGCTATGGCATCTGGGGCATCATGGATATGCGTCAGTACGCCGTTTTCACGTGCGGCGATCGAAGCAAGTTCATGGCTAGATCCGCAGTGGGTTGTGCACAACACAGCTAAACTCAACGAAACGGTAAGTCGCAGAATCAACTCGACAAGCAATGTCTGACCACTCACTTCATAAGAAGTACGGTCGAATTTCCACGGAGAAAACGAATGAAACTCGGTATGGTTGGTCTCGGTCGCATGGGCGGAAATATGTCGGAACGACTGCTCAATGACGGACACGAAGTTGTCGTGTTCGATCCTGATTCTTCGGCCATTACTACTCTCGCCGAAAAAAGCGCTTCGGCAGCTAGCTCACTTAGCGATGTTGTAAAGCAACTTGAAGCTCCACGAACCGTCTGGGTGATGGTTCCGTCTGGCGATATAACCGAGAGCACTGTCAACGAACTTGTTGAGCTTCTGGATGAAGGCGACACGCTAATCGACGGTGGAAACTCGAACTACAAGGAATCGCAGCGTCGAGGCGAGCATGCCGCCCAGAGCGGAATTGATTTCCTCGACTCTGGAACCAGCGGAGGAGTCTGGGGACTCGCCAATGGCTATTGCCTGACTGTTGGCGGCAGCCGAGATGCCTACGACCGAAACAGGCCGATTTTCAAAACCCTTGCCCCAGACGATTCCGACGGCAATCTACACGTCGGGCCTAGCGGTTCGGGTCACTACGTAAAGATGATTCACAACGGCATCGAATACGGTCTGATGCAGGCCTATGCCGAAGGCTTCGAACTTCTTGCCGCCAAAGAAGATTTCAAACTTGATCTCGGAGCCATCGCCGAAAACTGGACCCGCGGTAGCGTGATCCGATCATGGCTGCTCGACCTCACAGTTGATGAACTCGAAAAAGACCCTCAGCTTGAAGAACTAAGCTCGTATGTCGACGACTCGGGCGAAGGGCGCTGGACGGTCGATGCATCAGTCGAGCTAGCCGTTCCGGCACCAGTAATTACAGCTGCTCTCCAAATGCGATTCCGTTCACGCCAGTCCAACCCGCTGGGCGGCAAGATGCTAGCAGCGATGCGTAACGGCTTCGGTGGTCACGCAGTGAAGAAGGCAAAGTAGCTCCGTGTCCGAAGAAAACTTTCGCCCGCCGCCGCACTACCCTTTGCTCAACACGCAAATGATGTCGGCGCGCGAACTTCGAGAAACCCTCGAAGACCTGTGGGAGTGGGTTCACGAAGCCGAAATGGCGCCTGAAGAAATAGCCCCCGCCGACGAACTAATTCAGGACGTTCGACATCAAATGGGAACGGTTATCGAAGAACGTGTTGACCGACATTCCGACGAACCACATGGTTCCCGAAGCGGCTAATCAAGCAACCGAGTGTAGAGTTCCGACTGTCGCTGCCTGCCTTCAGCATAAATCTCGGCGTTAGCCAGATTCGGCTCGTATGTTTCAGCGATGTGGGCGTGGTGTGTTTCGAGACTGTCCCAAACGCCAAGTGCGTTCAATGCCAGTACTGCAGTTCCTCTGCTGGTGTCTTGCTGCTCTGCCGATACGCCGACTGGCACGCCCAACACGTCGCACATCGTTTGCAGCCACCAAGGGGAGTTCTGTATCGCTCCGCCGCTGGCGATCATCTGATAGCCCGATTTCACGCCCGGCAACAATAAATCGGCGACCATGGCGAATCGATACGACACCGATTCGAGCATTGCCTGAAGAATTTCGATAGGAGTGGTTGAAATTCTCACTCCTTCGAGCACGCCGGTCGCTGAGGTCGACCAACCGGTCGCTCGTTCGCCAGCGATAAACGGGAGAACGTTAATTCCGTGTTGTGCTGGTTTCAGTTTCTCTAGCTCAGAATTGAGCTGTCCGATTGGTGGCAGTTTGAGATTATCGAGCGCCCACTGCACGACGTTTCCACCCTCAGAGAACGATCCGCCAAGCAACGTTCGATTACTACCGAGTCGATACGCCCAGAGGCCAGTCGGCACGTCAGGTGCTGGGCCCTCGCTGAGCACCCGCATCGCCCCGGTTGTACCTATTGTTAGCGCCACTTTGGTTTCGTCCACGCAACCTGTACCAACGTTTACCGCAGCGCCATCACCAACTGCTAGCAGGAACGGCAATTCAGCCAACACTGGCCATCGTGCAGCGAATTCCTTAGCTAGTCCACGTTCAGGTGCGCTCCAAGGTGCTAGCTCTGGAAGATTGCTTTCGTCGATTCCGAGTCGACCGAGCAACCCATGATCCCATTCAAGATCGTGCCTGTTCAGCAGACCACTCCACGACGATACGCAGTAGCTCGCTTTTACGTCGCGCCGACCGAACCATTTCGTGAAAATATAGGTCGATACGTCGACATATCGATCAATTCGATCAGTGAGTTCAGGCTGCGTTCTTCGCAACCATCGAATCCGCCCAGGCAGGTACGAAGTGTGTTGCATCACCCCGGTGCGGTCGTAGATGATCGGGACGTTCAGTTCGTCACGAAGACGATCTACATCGGCAGCCGAACGAGTGTCGGCGTAGGTGTAAACGGGGGTGATCGCATTGCCTTGTGCGTCTACACCCAGCACGGTGCTTGCCATGCAATCGAATCCGACGCCGATTATCTCGGATGCAAGATCCCCAGCTTTTTTGAGCACTGAATCGATAGCCTGCTCTGTGGCGATTCGAATCTGATCAGCGTCCTCTTCAGATGTGCCATCTGACGCAACAGTCTGTGCATGAGCGATACTTTCTTCGATCCCTTTCACGCTTTTGGCGCGGGCATCGAACAATCCGGCTTTAACCGAAGAGCTGCCGATATCGACTGCCAGCACGAACGGCGATTCGTAATCGCTCAACGCATCACCTCTTTATGGCTCGTATCAGGCTAAGTGACTAGGT
>Ga0233439_10006246_pt1 | contig 10690 bp, 12 predicted proteins | sample SI_123_September_6_FD_182713 | JGI IMG/M metagenome (GOLD analysis project Ga0233439, IMG submission 182713) | Seawater microbial communities from Saanich Inlet, British Columbia, Canada - SI_123_September2016_100_MG | ecosystem: Environmental > Aquatic > Marine > Inlet | place: Canada: British... | reverse complement strand
AGCACATCCAAGAAAGCTTACACGAAATCCTCTTCACTATAAAATTCATTTAGAATATATTGGTGAAGATGAATATTATGGGTTTGAGATTGATGGCAATCGCCGTTTTGTATTAGGTGACTTTACGGTCACTCATAATACCATAATGGCGCTAAATATTTTATCTCAACTTCAAAAAAAGACACTTATAATTGTTCATAAAGAATTTCTTCTGAATCAATGGGTCGAAAGGATGCGAGACTTCTTACCAACCGCACGTGTGGGGAAAATACAAGGGAAAGTATTTGACATTGAAAATAAAGACGTAGTTATAGGTATGATTCAGACTATGTATGACCGACCGTATCCATCCAATACGTTCCAATCGTTTGGATTGACTATAATAGATGAAGTACATCGTGTAGGGTCGGAAGAGTTTTCCAAGACTCTTTTAAAAGTCATTACACCATATATGCTTGGTATATCTGCTACAGTGGATCGTAAAGATGGGCTTACCGAATTACTGTATATGTTTATAGGCCCTAAAATATATAGTGAAATTAGAAGCGACGAAGACGGTGTGCAAGTCCGATGTATACAATATGAACATTCACATGAAGAATACATTACAGAAGAGTTTGATATGAGAGGAAATATCAAATATAGTACTATGATTAATGTGATAAGTGATTTTATGCCACGTAAACAATTCATATTGAAAATATTACAAGACTTGATAGAAGAAGACAGTGAAAAACAAATTATGATATTGTCTCATAAACGGGATTTATTAACATATCTCGAGACTGAAATAAATTTGAAAACGTTTGCGAGTTGTGGTCAATATGTAGGAGGAATGAAACAAGCAAAATTAGAAGAAAGCGAGGGGAAACAAATAGTATTGGCTACATATGCTATGGCAGCAGAGGCACTTGATATAAAAACGCTCAATACATTAGTAATGGTATCACCCAAAACAGACATAGTTCAAAGCGTTGGTCGTATTTTACGAACACGTGGAAATGGCAAAATTATTGTAGACATAGTAGACCAGCATGATGTATTTCAAAATCAGTGGAAAAAAAGAAGAGCATACTATAAGAAATCGAATTATAGTATAAAAATGATAAAAAAAGAGAAATATACGAATATGACGAACGTACCAGAATGGAAAACGGTTTATGAAAAAAATGATAATGCGAATACAAAGTCAGAAAAACGTGTTTGTGAATTATTACTTTAATGGGTTCAAAAACCTAAATAATCCTTTATATTTTCTTGTCTTTTTAGATGTTTTTTTAGATGTTTTTTTAGATGTTTTTTTAGATGTTTTTTTAGATCCCTTCTTTTTTTTGCGACCTCCAATAGAGGCATATTGAAAAGTATTTCCACCGACTCCTTGAATATTAGGGTCAACCATAATAGATATATAATATACGTATATATTTATAACACTATCGATTTTGATGAAATTTGTTTTTTGGAAACTTATTTGAATGAAAATTTCTATTCTGGAATGGCTTCCGTTGATTCGGATTTCTATTTGGGTTGTGTTTTTGTGAAGGCCGAGAATCCGAAAATACTAAATCTGTAATATTTGGAATATATTTTTCAAAAGTATAATCTACTGATCTTACAGGAATCCATTTTCTAAACTTATAATGAAATCGACATTCCATCAATAAAGGTTGTTGCGTTTTCAAATATTTATTTTCAGATATATTTTCAAAATCTTCTTCGTCATCGCTTTCTTCTATTTTGTCTAAACTATCATTTTCGGGAATTTTTCGAAATATAGAATTCATCATCTTACTTGTTTGTTGATCCGGAATTAGTGCGCATTGATATAATACATGCGTTTTTGCTTCTAAAAAGTAAACATCATACGCAATGTCCGGTTTTATCCAAAATATACATGGCTTTTTATAAATATAATTTTGTAAGTTAAGATTCCAAAATGGTAGTGGTGTCGTCATCTTCGACCATATAGAAGTTGGGGTAACAACGTCTTGTAACTCATCACAATTTATATTTGTTATATCTTTGTAAGTATGATTTACATGAGGTAAAATTTTATTTGTACATCGCATTTGGATAAACTTTATATTATAGCCAATATGATCAATATACTCAGATGGAATGGATAATTTATGTTCAGAGACAATATTCCATAAAACAATAGAATGTATGCTATATGGAAAACAAGTATTTATAGTCAATTCTTTGAAGAAATCTGTAAATGCCTTCATTTTTTGATCGAAAGGGAGAGGAAATGGATTCCCAAATTCATATCCTTTTAACATAAATATATCGTCAGCAATAAAGTATTTGTTTTTTCCATACACTTCTTCATCATCTAATAAATATCCGGTCAAAATTGTTCCTAAAGCAAATTCTTTAGGAAAATCAATATCAAGAAAATGAATATTATCTTGTAATTGTTTCGAACGATTGTATTCTACAATACAACATACGTCTTTCTTTTCATAATGTGTATACCATAAACAGCATCGTTTACCATATGGTATCGCTACACCAATTTGATATTCTTCATAACCCTTTTTATGAACCGCCGTTTCATAAGAAGGTTTCACAAATGATGGAAACGCTTTCAATAGTTTATATACCATAGTAGAATGAATCAATATCTATTTATATCTATTTTTCCTGAATCTTTTGTTCCATGAAGTCTAATAATTCATTTTCCATTTCAATTTTCTCTTGTTTCATAGAGTCGTTATATTGTACGTCTTGTAACATTTGTTTGTATTTTTCTATATGGGAAGTATACATATTCTTTTCAACTGGCTTCGTAAATGTTTCTTTTGCGTAGTCAAATAATATATGACCATAATATATTGATAATATAGTGATAGTAATGAAAAAAATAAATTGAAAAAATGACCACATTTAAAATTGAATTGAAGGATCTATATGATTAAGATAAATAATATATTAAAGTTACTTAAACGCATAGATATAAAAAATATAAATGACATCCGTCTCTGTAGTTCTTATTGATAAATATGGTAAAGTAAGTGATTCTAAGGTAAAAGAATTCAAGGAACTAGAATTATATAAAAAAGCGGGGTTTAAGACATATGATGGTTTTGAGTCTCGACAAAGTTGGAAAGACGTAAAGGTAAATAAAAAAACATATAATGATATTACTGTCTACGCAAAAATAAAAGGAAATGCTGGAAAAGAAAACAAATATGATTTACCACCTCCAATAGATAAAACTTTATATTTTGGAACTATGGTGATTGTCCATTATGATGAAAATCATGTCCCATTATCTTTGAAAAAGCCAGAATGGAAGGGTATCTATGAATCATTGATGGGTGGTTTCGAATCATTGGAAGAAGAAGAAATATCAGAAGACGAAATCGTTGATAAATCGAAGTTAGATAAATATGGATATGAAAAGGATGGTTTTGTAGTGGAAGATGATGATTGTGAAGGAGAATTGGAGTATGACTCGGAATTATCCGAAGAAGAATATTTTGGTTAATAAAATAGCACAACTGATTTATATTCTTAACGCTTTGTACAAAGCGAATTAAGTAAAATTGAATGTATATAAATATATTTTTCCTCCATAAAATATATTTGAATATGCAATTTGTTGAGTCAGACCCTACTGTATTTCGTGCGAATATTTCCAATCATTTTGGAAGTTTATTGAATGACCAAAATCTAGGAATAAATATAGAAGTAGGTATCTATAATTATTCCATACATGAAGCAAATTCACGTCAAATTATAAAAAAATGGAAAAATACGAAATTCGCAGAAATATATTCATGTCGCTTAAGAACTATTTTGTATAATTTGAAACATAATAATAATCTAATAATTCAATTACAAAATGGAACATTACTCCCCAAAACATTTGCGTTAATGTCACATCAAGAATTGGCTCCAGAAAAATGGAAAGAACGCATTGACAAAAAAATAAAAAGAGATAAATCACGTTTATCTACAAATATTGAAGCGTCTACAGATTTATTTACATGTAAAAAATGTAAATCCAAAAAATGTACATATTATGAAATGCAAGTTAGAAGTGCGGATGAACCTGCTACTATATTTATTACTTGTTTAGATTGTGGAAAAAATTGGAGAAACTAAATCCCAAATATTTCATGTTTATTTTAATGTTTCTTTTAATGTTTTACAAAAATTCCAAATCATCTAATCTCCAATATTCAATACCTTTATTCGGCAATGGCCTTGCGATTATAAATGGTATTTTTTTTTGTTCATATTCCATGATCGCTATAGTTCGTCCATTTATGATATGACTCTCAACTTCAATATATGGCATTGCACCACTTTCAAGTTGCTCTGTTCTTGTGCCAATGATACGAGCTTTTTCATATTTTGTAATAAAAGGTGGTGTGGTATGAAGAGGATCAATTATTTTTCCAGTTGCGTCTCTTACTACTCTAGATAATGAATTTATCTCATCATAATTTGCCGATTTGATTTCAGGATGTAATTTTTCCAAATTTGCCGTCGACACATAATCTTCTATTTTTTGGTAAGTTATATCGTCTTCATCTTCATTTTCAAGTTCTTCCAACGCACCATCTTCATAATCGTTTTCTATGTCCAATTCATTTTCATCTGTGATATTTTCCTCTTCAATATCATTATATTCCTCTTCTTCATTTTCAAAATCATTATCCTCGATTTCATCTTCTTCAATAGATTCAATGTCATCCTCATCATTACTCATATCAGTAGACGATACATCAGATTTATCATCTTTTTCTTCTTTTTCTTCTAAAGGAGGTTGTTTTACTTCACGAATGCTCATTTTAAATTCTATGTTATATAATGAGTTTTTCTCTAAATTCTTTTGGTAAACTAAATTCAATTTTAATTATTAATTTGACGTCCATGTAAAATCGCAAGAACTACACATATATAAGTGCTTCATTTGTTTACTATTATATCGCATATATATTATATCGGCTTTATTGTCAGTCAATTCTCCTGTCTTTTCCGATATTTTATTTGTCGTGCAGGTTTCATTTGGACAAGGTAACAATATATGTGGCAACGTTGGATCATGTTTTGTATATTTATTTACAACATGTTCCATCGGCTTAGATTGATTTGACTCGGTACCAATTTGTATATTCAATACGCACACTGAATTTTCATTAAGATCTGAATTCTTATTCCCACAAACTCGACAAAAGTATATCAACGAGTCTTCTTCGACTTGATGATATAATTTATTATCACAAATGTTACAAAAACGGATTGTATCTAAATTTGACATCTTATATTAACTATACACTAAGATCTTATATTTATTTCTATTTTCAATTTTATTATATATTAGCTTGAATTTATGAAAATTGAAATTCATCTTTTAGAAAAATATATAAAAGTATATAACATAAGTATATCATGGAGTCACAAGAGTTTCACAATTTTGAGGAGTTTTTAAAAAAACATACTATAAAAAAAGATAACACTTTAGAACTTACTCATACTGAAATTGGAAAAACAATCAAACGTCGATTTCATATTCCGTCAAATGAATATGAGACTTATATGAAGCTGTATAATAAAGATGTTATTAAAAAGAAGCAAGTTCATAACATTATTGAACGTCAATTAATACATAAAGATGCGAATTCTGGACCATTGCTTTGTGATATGGACTTACAATTTTCATTGGACTATACAAATAGACAATACAAAACCGAACATATTGACAGTGTTTTTGATATGACATTAGGATTATTTTCAGAAATATTTGATATTGATGAAGATACCAAATTCGTCGTAGCTGCTTTAGAAAAACCAGCACCAAGAGTGGTAACAAAGTCGAATGGTTCAAGTATTGTAAAAGACGGAATTCACTTTGTATTTGCGATCTCCATGAATATCATTTATCATCAGTATATTCGATCACAGATTATCGAAAAAGTAAAAACAATGGGTCTATGGGAAAATTTACCTACATTGAACGAGTATGATGACATATTTGATTCTGCTATCACGAATGGAAGCAATGGGTGGTTACCACCATTTTCTCAAAAACCGGATGACACCCATTACTATAATGTTACACAAGCATATGAAGTGAATTATGACGTTGATCGAAACAAATGGAACAAAATGCCTCTTGTGACAAAACCAGAACATTTAGATGCGTTTTACGCTCAACACTATAAAAATCTATTTATTCGTAATGAAAACTTACCAAAATTATTATTAGAAAACGATTTAATCAGTGACAAAATTCAAAAATTTCGAGACAAAAATAAAAAACCTTCTCAAAATATAAATATTCAGAAAGCAGGAAATACTTCAAATACCCTTTTTGGCGAAGAAAGTGATGAATATCAGATAAGCATTGATACTATACGTCAAATACGTAATATAGATGATGTCAACGCATTGGTTACACAATTTTTAGATAACCTTCCATTAAATAAACATGAATTACGAGAAGCATATGAATACGCAATGTCTTTGCCATCATGTTATTATTTACCAGGGTCATATAATAAATGGATCAAGGTAGGGTTTGGATTGCGGAATACAAGTGTATATTTGTTGATCGCATGGGTAAAATTTAGTGTACAAGATCCGTCTTATAACTATCACACTGGAATTTCCCAATTATGTGATTTCTGGATAGGATTCAATCATCATCCAGAGGGAGGTGTTACAAAATCTTCATTGATGTATTGGTCGAAACACGATGCTCCAGATAAATACCAAAAAATATATGAAAATACAGTAGATTATTATTTAGATCAAACCATTAACAATTTGACATTGGAACAACTTTCAAAAGGAAAAACCAAAAATAGTAGTAGTGACTATGATATTGCCTCTATTGTTTTCCAGGTTAAAAAAGACGAATTTGTGGCTTGTGGTATCAAATCAAACGCATGGTGTCATTACAATGGTGTACGTTGGTCTAAAGACGATTCAGGTACTTCTTTGAGAAATATATTATCAACAGAAATTCGTGGTTTGTATTTGAATAAGTCAAGAAAGATGTTAGAAAAAGCTTTTATGATCAAAACACCAGACGGTGAAGTAGATGTAGAAAATGAAGATCACATATTACATAAAGCTCGAGCAAATTTGCTTGTAAATGTAGCAACACGATTAGGAAATACACATGACAAAGACTGTATTATGCGTGAATGTCGAGAACTCTTTTATGACAAAGATTTTGAACAAAAACTCGATCAAAACCGATACTTGCTTTGTTTCTTAAATGGTGTATTTGACTTCAAGCAAAAGAAATTTAGAAAAGGTTATCCTGAAGATTATCTATCTAAATGTACAAATACGGATTATATTCCTCATAATCCTATAAAAGACAAAGTATTTATCGATGAAATTAAGGAATATTTCAACAAAATTTTCCCCATTCAGGAATTATGTAATTATGCTTGGGATCATATGGCGTCTGTTTTGATAGGAGATACTGCGAAAACACAGTGTTTACATTATTATACGGGAGAAGGACAAAACGGTAAATCCATGTTAATTAAATTCTTACAGGAAATTTTAGGAGACTATACAACAGAATTGGATGTGTCGTTCTTTGTAAATGACCGACCAACACGTGGACGTGCTACACCGGAATTACTTTCATTGGTAGGTGCTCGTTTGGCTATTACGTCAGAACCATCTGAAGGAGAAAAGTTGAATGAAGGTCCCATGAAACAATTGACAAGTGGTACTGACAAGATTAGTTACAGAGGATTATTCAAAGATCAAGAATCATTTATCCCTCAAGTACATCCTATCATCATGGCAAATCATTATTTGCCAATCAAAAGTCGTGATCATGGTACATGGAGACGAATTCGTGTATTAAAATTCTTATCACGCTTTTCAGATACTCCTGACCCAAATGAACCATACCAATTTAAAAAAGAAGATAATTTTGACGACAAATTCGGACAATGGGGGGCGATTTTTACAAGTATGCTCATTGAAATCGCTTGTAAAAATCAAGGATCATTGCCATTATCTGAGATTATTAAGCAATATAGTCAAGAATACAGAAAAGCACAAGACTATATTGGTGAATTTATCGAAGAGAATTTGATGGTTGGTACACCAAATGACTTTACAAACAAGACAGTGATTACCACTATATTCAATGAATGGTGTATGCGTACCCAAGGTGGAAAAGTACCAAACAAGACGAAAGAACTATACAAATCAATTGAGAAACATTTCAATATCACCACAGAAAAAGCAAAAGGTTACAGAGGTATTTGTATTCAACGAGAAACACATGGATTACCATGTGAAAATATAACTGACAGTGAAAGTGAAACTGCGTCGACAGTGACAATTCATAATCAATAACTTTACTGAAAACAAAATATTAATAAAAAATATTTTTTTTATCTATTTATCGGTTATGAGTCGTTTATGTGTATAATGAGGATTTAAGAGTTCAATATGAAAATAAACTAGGAATATATGTACTGTCTACCACATATTCGTAATCTGGACGTGTATATACATTACCAGCAACCGTTTCTATAATATATGTAATAAGACGAACATAAAATAATTCGATTGGAGTGATTAAGTAAGGAAATAAAATGATTGTTATTAATGCGGCAATTTTATAGGAAGTGCTGTAATTCGATGATTTCTTTCCAATAAAAATGATCCAAATATAAAAACCTGCTAAAATAACGTAAATCCATAGGAACACATAAATGTAGAAATTGAGACTTTTTATTTTTTCAACTTTATACATATATTGGCTATCTCCTGTTGTAAATCTACGCCGAACTGCTTGATTTTGACGTTGAGCGATTTTCACATGATTTGCGTCTGCTGCCATATACTCTCAAATTATATATTATATTATTTTATTTTATAATACAATACTTTTACCATTTTTATATTTTCCTACCATATTGAACTATAGTTTGGTAACCGGTAATACGGTTTTACATTTTTTTTACCATCATAATTTTCAAATGTTTCTACACACTTAGACTCGCTATCACTATATCGTAATCCTTCCGGACATCTTGAACATTTATTGTCAATGAAAAAATCTCCTGTTTTACAACATACACCGCCTATACACTTATTTATATTCGAAACTGTATTGTCACTTATACCTGTTTTTGTATTGTCTTCATTTTTCTTAGGATCTGTCAATAGTCCATAATCTATTTTTTCATAATCCATTATGTCTCTTTTCACTATATCGATATACATAACTAACATCAAAATTATTCCAATAGACACTACTAATATTGTTAAAATATCCATAATAAATTCTGGTAAAGTAGGTATACGATCTCGTAAAATATTAAGCAACAAAACAATTGCTAAAGTTCCTGCGAATACCATAAATAAATTATTATATGCGGTATTACGCATAGTGATACTTTTCATTTGTTCTTTTTGTCTCAATTTTGTTTCATAGATAGGCGATACTATTTTATCCTTTTCATCTAACCTTAATTGTTCGTCTGCCAATATTTTTTTTACTAAATCAATTCCAGAAGGAGACGTTTCTATTGTCTCTCTATATAAATCATAATCATCATCTGGTACTAATTTACCTTGGTCTGTACTTCCTCCAAAAAAACTTTCGAACATAATAATGAATTTTATACATTACTATGAGATTACATTTTTTATAACATTATTCACACTTATTATTGATTTCACTATATGTCAATCCTTGTCCACAACATTCTGAACCTTTACAAATCACCTGTGTCATACCGGTTAAATCACCAGATTGTTGTGCCTTCTTAAAAGAATTTTCAAATTTGCTCGGATGAATCAAAGCAGTATCGTTTAGTTTACTAAATTCTATATTATCACGACTTTGTATGTTTTGATACATAAAATAAGCACTAATAAATCCAACACCTAGAATGATGACGATTAATAAATCAATAAAAATAGAACTATATCCTAATCTTTCTTGAAAATATGTCAAACATAGACATGCCCCAAATACTAATACAAATAATACCATAATACTCAGGTACATTTGTCGTCTGTCTCGATTGCTTCTATTTAATATCACCATTCTCTGCGCATTTGTTTCTTCTTCGTCTATATTTGCTTTTTTTGTAGAAAGACGCTGGATTTCAGATTGTAATATAGATTGTGCTTCTTTTTGTTTGTTTATCATTTCTGCGTGTTGTTCATGACTAATTATATTTGACATAGTGTTTCTTTTAATATATAAATACACAATATTAAATATAATGTATCATTTATATATCAACTATATATCACTATGAAGTTTGGCTATTTATTTTAATAGATTTCCATCGAAATCTCGTTTTATTCTAAATAAAGTATCCGGTTGATTAAAATACATAAATATTGAAAAATATTGAAATATCATTCCTAAATATATCATTTTTTCAGAACAACATACGTAGTAACTAATATTGTTGCGATCGATATAATTCCTACTAAATACGCACTATTATATTGTAGAATCATCTCATATGAGTCTTCTTTTGCTACATCTTTTACATCTTTTTTTTTATCTTTGTAATTTAGCCATATGTCCCCATCCGCTTTTTCATAATTAAAATCTTTATAGTCCAGTTTTTGATCCAATCCATTATATTCACTATTATATTTCCTCACTAAACTAATTGTTCGATCATGTTCATTCACTATATTTCCTATTTGATTTGTTTGTTCTTCT
>Ga0233439_10006241_pt1 | contig 10692 bp, 18 predicted proteins | sample SI_123_September_6_FD_182713 | JGI IMG/M metagenome (GOLD analysis project Ga0233439, IMG submission 182713) | Seawater microbial communities from Saanich Inlet, British Columbia, Canada - SI_123_September2016_100_MG | ecosystem: Environmental > Aquatic > Marine > Inlet | place: Canada: British... | reverse complement strand
TCGATGTGCACCCGTCCCCGTTTACTAATGACGCCAATGCGACAACCCCAACAACCCAAAACATCTCCCCATCTTTCTACAACCACCCGTTCGTTTATACAGATTCAAACCAATTCTTTAATCATCTCCACATCATCATCCGTGGATGCCACTTTTTTGGGAGGTGTGGTGAAAATCAAATACATCATTACGATTTCCGCCATAATCATGCTGATGATGGACGCAGTAGCTTCAAACATAAATCCTTACTCTAAATGAAACCCACATGCACAAAAAAATAAAAATACACACGTGTGAAAAAAACCACACGTCATTTGTGTAGGGACTAAATACAACATAGGTTATTGGACGAGGAACCCGGTGAACCCCATGAGAATCCAAACGCAAAAATAGAATGGCATCGATTAGCAGCAAACATTCATGCAACATGCATGGTGGCCGACGATGAATGTAACTGCGGTGTGATATATATCGCGATTCCTTATTTCGTGTGCGATGGATAGACGGATATAGTAAGGACGATGTCATTCGAAGAGGTGTTTTCAATCACACTGGTTGGAGTACTGACCTTTTTCGTTTTCCTATTCCAAGAACAACTTACTTTCGCACTATTGTCCACAGCAGTGTTGCTATCGCTCGCCATCACTACATCTTTGGGGGAAACTCCTCCCAGCTTCAATCCACTGATTGTGTTGGGATCCGCAACATGGACGGCAGCCCAATCCATCTTCCAAAAGGCGTGAAGATCATCAATGAAGACACCGACCCGGACCACTCTGATTTTCGAAATGCCAATCTCCTGCCAGCAGAGTTTTCAATTGATGATGCCAACGACGGGACGGATGTGGACGACGTGACATCTAATCCGTTTACACCCCACATCGAAATCAAACTCTCTGTGCGATCGATCGTGTGGGAGAAGTGCATGATCAACAAGGGAACCGGGACCAAGCATTTTGTCATCAAGGCAACACGAATTTTATACGGCTGTCTCGTTTTACCGTTTTTATTCGAACATGAATACATCCTGGAAAACCCTACGTGGAACGACTCTAACCATTCGTTTGTTATCATACGCCCCAATGCGTTGGGAAAAGTGTTGGGACAAAAAGTGAAATTGATATTTTATTGTCGCCAGGACATTGTACCCGATATTGATGCAGTGTATTCTGTTGCTCAACCATAAAGCCCTAACTCCCCAAAACCATCAGAAGACGAATCCCGCTGTAGTTGGACATGTCGTCAGATCCTATTTCCAAGTATTGTATATCCCACACGTCCCTATTTACGCTTTTGACGCAGCGCCCTTGCGCAAGAATTGCATCTTCCATTTCTTCATCAACGGCTGTCGCGAGAAACTGTCTTTGGGTCAGAGCTGTCATCACTGAAAACAACACTGGTTTCCACGGCTTCGGATCGGGGTAGTTGAAAAGTCCACCTTTCACATCGTGGTATCTTTTCAATTTGCGGTGTGATTTGATTGGTTTGTGTGTTACTTTACCAGCTTTTGCTGGTCTACCGATTTCTGGGAAGTGCCATACTTTACCACCAAGTTGCCCCTTGAGAGAACCCCTGAGATTAAAACACTCCCTGACACTTGATGCTTTCTCATGACATGTCACACCCTCTTTGTATGAATTAAAATATGAAGGATACCAATTACCAATCGAGTCACAACACGTCATCATGTATTTCGCTGCTTTCCTTTTTTTACCCTCGTCGAACCACCCTTCTAAGGTTGTCATGGTAGACACAGTGCGCGATTATGCGATTGATCTGTTTATTGAGTACACATATGCACACGGTGGTGACCCTGTATCAATAATACTCCCAACACAACAGACTAATACCACGGTATTTCGACATGTCAATGTCACCCCTTTCCATATGGTCTTCGTACCATACGTGTGTTGTTTTTTCGTCGTTGAATATAGCAGAATGGTAGAAACTAGAGCCGTCACGAATATAACCACCGGCTACAATGAGTGCCTTTTCCATTTCCTCACTAGATGCACTCGCTAAATGCTGCACAGGATCGCGCGACGGGGACCTGTACCAAGTAACCGAAAAAATCAATGGTTTCCAAACGGGGTCTTCCACATCCTCGTCAGTGGTGTCCTCGACGACGGCTTCTTTTTTTGATTTACACACTTTCTTCTTGCTAGGTGTTTTTCCAGCTGGTGCGCGGTATTGTTCGGGTGGCGATGGAAATCTACTCATCCCACCATTAAGTTGCTTCTTGAATGGTATCCTGAGGTTGAAGCATTGGTTGGGTCCTTCCACACGTTTGATTATTTCCATACCTTCTTTGTACGTGTCAAAGTACAAGGGGTACTGTGTTTTATTAAATGCATCGATACACTGTAGCATGTATCTACTTTTCTTCCGTTTACCTTCATTGAACCAACTCTTTAGCTCTCCCACACCAGACATGATGCGCGGTTGTGAGCTCATTTTATTGTATTCATCACTGATACGCCAAAGTCAACTCACGGAGGTCACTGTACCCCGACAAATCAAATCTATCATCGGCTGTTCTATCAATGGGCCTGTCACTCCAATCGAGAGTTCCACATCTCTCATCGCCGTCCAATTCGTAGCACACGTCAGGAAGCGTTGTATCCCCGCCGATGTACTCCCCGTTGGCAATGAGCGCCTTTTCCATTTCCTCGCTGGATGCCAGATGAAAATTCAGAGAGCATCCTGTTGGCTTGTAGTCGAGCTCCATCACTGCAAAAATCACCGGCTTCCAGACTTCAACTTCATCTTCTTCAGGGATGCTCGGATGCATCAGCTTGGCCTTTTTGAACGGGACTCCAGCTTTCGCCGGCACGGTCGTCAGGAATCGTTCAAACGACGATGGTTCCGGGAAGTTCCATGGCACCGTTCCTCGTTGTTCCTCGAGGGGCTGATTGAGATCATAACACGCAATGGTTTCTCTCGTTTGCCAAACAATCTTTCGCCCCTCTACGTACGTCTTGAAGTACATTGGATACAAGTAGGTCTCATCCGAAGAATCACAAAGTAACATCATGTATTTGAATCCATCCGTTCTACCTTTTTGATAGAACTCTGGTATGGTCTTTGCCATGGGGTGGGATTCTTCTATTGTCGACACACCCTCTGTAGATGCCATGGTGGTGTGGGGGTGTGAGGGGGATTGTTCTTGCGCCACGCGTTTTACACGTACACCCCCCACAGATGCCATGGTCGATGGTCCTTCTGGGAAGTTCCACACCCCCTCATCGTTTTGTTCCTCAATGGGTTTACTCAGATCGTAGCACGCTCTGGTCACATCTGCTGACCAATATACCGCTTCCCCCTCTTCGTTTGTGTTAAAGTACCTGGGATACCAGGACGCATCCGATGGGTCGAAAAGAGTCATCATGTATTTGACTCCATCGTCTACACCTTTTTGATACCACACAGATATGTCGGCTTTGGAGACTCCCGGTTTCGATGCCGGTATCGGTGGTCTCGGAAAATCCCATACGTCATCCCTCGACAGATCCCCGAGTGGTTGACGGAGATCATAACACGCCTGGAGGTGTTCAGCATCTCTCCAATACGCCCTACCCTCGTCAAAGGTGTTGAAGTAGACGGGGTACCACTCGTTGCATTTATCATCGTTGCAAATCATCATGTATTTCTTCTGATCCTTGACACCCTTGTTGTACCACCTCAGTATATCGTATACCATGGCTACAGGTGGTTATGGGGTACCCCGTCTCACACGCGTGATGACGGAAGCGAAAAACATATGCATCATGGGTAACCCTGGATGGAAATGCACCGAGACACTCGGGGATGGATCCGTGTGTGGGAAGGACGCCTTCATGCAGTATGACACCGGGTACAAATGCGACTGGTGCAGCCCACCCACCTGCGGAATGTGCACCAAGGCTTCAGCCATCGGATGGACCTACATGATAAAGCCCGGCTATACCATGCAGAAAAAGACCTACGTATGCCCCACGTGCACTCCATTCAAGGTGAAGAACATGATGACACGAAACCCGCGCGGCTACATCAAAGTTCCTAAACCACGGAAAAGGGTCAAGTGTCTAACGCTCGAGAGTGAACGGAAGCGGCGGCGCGCGGCAGAGGTAAAGAGAAGAAAAGAAAATGCCGACTAGGATTCTTTGTCTTTATTGTGAGATCGTTTGGGGTCTGGGTTGATAATAAACGAAGCAAGCATGAGAAACGCCGCAACCGCCATGGTGATTGGCACGGCATCAAATGAAGTGTATTTTTCGCTGTAGGTAGTCATGTAGTTTCCCATTACAATTGAGAAGAGAGATCCCATCCACGCCACAAACAACTTGAGAAGAAGTTCAACCATCTTGACGATTGGGTAGACCCCCCCAATGAGCGTCGCAGTGGAATCCCTACCACCTTTGATGAGGTCGATCTCATCCGAAGTATGATTGTTTTTAGCGTGAAAGTCGTCAATGGCATCACTCAACACAATTTCAATCTGTATCCACATGAAGAGCCCAACAAAGAGAACAAACACCAGAATGGCGAGAAGGATGAGATAGTTGTTGTGAAAATCCGTTATAATTATATCTGCTATCCTGTCGGAGATTTTGTAGATGAAGGTGATGCCCATGACGGACGAAAATAGTTCGTTTAATTTTGATTGCATGGCGGCAGAGGTTCGGTCCCACATGGTTGCGTTTGATCCCAAATCAACATACGGTCGGGTTGTACGCGGCTGAAATACTCCCGCTGCTGCCGCAAGTATTTTTTGCTGTTAATTACAAAAAATTCAGCGAGTTGTTCTCGTTGCAACATTTCTTGCACATTTATTTCAGCCTCTTGCAACTTGTCCGTCAGCTCTGCTACCATCTTTAACAGTGACTCCTTTTCCAGTTTTAGATGAGACACCTCATACATCTGTTCCATTTCCTTGAACTTGAACTTGTCATGGATGACATCCCAATATGGCCCCTCAATAGCCGGGTGCTGTATTTCCCCCGTGCTGTTTCCAGAACATGACGAAGCCATGGCCAATCTAATCACCTTTGCGGTTGTGGCCTTTGGTCCACTATACTATTTATTTCTTGTGGAGTGGACCTACCAGAGTAATATTCAAACTTTAAAGGACCGCCTGGTTCTAGTTGCCATTACCATTGCCACAAATACACTGTTCTTCGTGTACATTGTCAGCGAGGACGCCTATTCCTATGTATATTACCTATTACTGTTTGCTATTGGCGGGACCTATGTGGATTTTCTAACGAAACGCTACCCAAGCACCGGGGCCATGTGCCACGTCGTATCGGTGCTGATGTTTTGCCTCATTGATGGGCTACAGCCCCAATATCTCTACCCTGCCATCATCATTTTCATTCTGTCCATGATTGGCTTTTTTTCTACGCGGCGCGGACAAGAGGCATCGAGACTCAACAAACTGGCGACCAACAGCACCAAGATTGTGACTGACATTATAGGCGGAAAGTGGGCATAACTATTTACGTAGAATGAATATACAGAGGACTGACTGGGAACATGGCATTCGCTGATGATGTTGTGCGCCTTGGGTCAATTAAGCCACACCCCCGGTTTGTGGACGCGTGGAAGGATCGGTTTGATTCCCTCGAGAAAGCCAAGGCGTCCCTCTCACCCGCCACAACAGCAGCTCATCTCGTCATGGCAACCACGGAGCCGCACTCGAATCCACTCAACGTCGCCTTTCGGACCTTCCACGGTGATCACACCGACCCAGTTTCTCACTATAGCCGCCTTTTGCAGACAGAGACGAACCGCAGAGTAGAGTGGGACCCCGAGGCGTGTGCGTTTTCCCTTGGTACCCCCTTTGCGTCCTTCCATTCGTTTGAATTCTGATCACAGGATGTCCCGAATAAACGTCAATTTAAATGTATTAATTGGTTCTGGTCCCACGTTGGTCACGGTGAATGTATATCCCTTGAACGCGTCGAGCTCGTCTCGTACATGATGAAGACAAGTTGCCGCTGCCTCCCGGAAATCGATGGCGACATGTCCCGTTTCTTCATAGTTTTTGATGGTCTGGTTAGATATACCGGGGGGATACCGTGTGTGGTTGTCGCCATGCATTTTCTTTGCACTCTTCACCACTCGTCTAAACATGTGCTGCATGAGTTCCGACTTTGGATTACCGCGCGCGGCATCAATATCGGGGTGCGACAATCCACCATATCTGTGGTAGATATCCAGCATTTTCACAAAGACTGGCGTTAGTTTGATCTCCGTCGGCGACACCCTTGTATAAAGTTCATGACACGCCAGAGTTGTCCCTGGTGTTGTGCATTTGACTGTATCAATGCGGATGAACGCGGGATGTTTTACCCCGCCCACCAGTCTGCTCAGGGTGATGGGTGTCAGGGTAAAACTGTGCCCGTAGCCTGTATTCGTGGGTGGAATATCATAATCCACCTCGACGCATGTGATCTTGCTCTCAATCATGCAGGCCCGCATGCTCATGGCGTGGTTATGAGCGGCGTCTGTCATAACCCCACCACATACCATATGTGATGGACCTCTCTGGATTCATCGAGGGTGATGGTGAATACATTCACATCGAAGGTAACCTAGAGGTTATCCACGACGCCATCATCGATGCGGTCGTCAAAATATGCATGACCAAAACCGATCGAACTATTTTCATCTATGGTCGTAACCCCTCGATGATGTATGATATAGCCAGGGAGGTTATGGAACCGCCGCCACATAGAGACCTCGTCGCATTCTCTACACCCACCAACGTCACCGTTAGAATGAAAGAGCCGCGCGGCGATTCATGCAGGGGCGACAGCGCAGATTCTATGATTTTTCTCAATTACCTAACTACGGATGATCCATTTTATATGTATTTTATTATGCCGATCTTTGGGTACAAGCGAAGCCTCATTTGCATCAAACACGGTGGCGACACTGGTGACCGCGACCTTAAACCTGTATGTAATGTGGCATTTGATCATATTGATTGGAATCTACCGGGGCGGTAACCCTCATACCCCGGCCACACATCATTCGCGATGGACCTCTCTAGCTTCATCGAGGGTGAGACAAAATCCATTCATATTGAAGGTGACCTAGAGCCAATCTACGACGCCATCATCGATGCGGTTGTTGAAATATGCAAGACTAAATCCAATCGAACCATTTTCATCTATGGTCACCACCCCTCAATGCTGAACAAAATAGCCGAGGATTTCATGGGCGAACCACCGGGAATGGGAGCCCTTGATACATTTACCACGCACAGCGATGTTACAATTGCAATGCGACCCCCAAACAGCGATTTATGTGGGGGCGATAACCCCGATTCTATGATTTTTCTCGACTACATGGTCGCAGACGTAAAGTTTTTGAATCATTTTATTGAGCCATCATTCATGGTCAAGCGGCCCATGATTATCATCAAACGCGGTGTCGAACTGAACCCCCTATGTGATGCGAAACCCCTGTGTAATGTGACGATCGTTCATGAACTGTAGTGCACACAAGTGTATGTATGTTCTGGTTTGAAATGTTCCAACGAGGTAGACATGTTGGCCGATCTAATTCCCGCACCATACTGCTCCATACTTGACCGCCACCAAAAAACCAAGGTGTCACCTCTAAGCGGTTTAGTAAAATCACACGTCACTTTTTTCGACACATCGTCATAGCATCGTGTTTCTGATACGAGTGTTGGTTCGTAGAATTGAACCTTGAGGGTTGACGCCTTCACTGCAATTATTTTTCCAAATCGGTAGCCATGCGATCCTCCACGACTGTGATAAGATACAACGCTATCATCTAGCGAAACCCCCCGACACGCAGATAGTTTTGGTGCCTTGGGCATGTTTGTTTAATCAAATGGCTGGGTTATGGGGAACGTGCTCTCGTATGTACCCACTGCACACCACAAATACCACCCGCGCAAGAACTTGGGAACATGTGTGGGGATTTCTACACCGATAAAGTCATCGTCACGTGCTTCCTCGAAAACAGACGTATACGCCTTGTAGGTGCAGCGCACATGCCCACCCTTTTTACAACAAACAACCTGAGATGTATCGGCAGTCCAACCGAGCTCCAACAGTCTAATTCGCACGTTTCCATTACTCCGTATACCCTTTTCCGGAAACAACACAACTGGAGGTGGCACCCAACCCATTCGTCTCAACTGCGTCTCCGTCACATGTTCGTCGTATAATTCAAACCTGCCTTGCCGCGGTCGCGCTTTTGCTGGTTGGTTGCCCATGGCGGAAATGACATGCTTTGGATTCAATTTCAGTGAGGGTTGGTAATGCAGGATCAACGTAGGTGTACTCTTTGATGGGTATGTTGACCATCTCGGTGATGATGGTGGTAGCGTGTATTACATCGTTGGTTCCAGGCATTTCACAGTCTCGAGTCTACCACATGCTTTGGCAATTACCAAACTTTTCGGATAAATATACACCTCATGCTCCATGAATGCTTTCACCACCACAAGGTTGTCCGATCGCCGTATAGATTCTTCCAAAATAAGTTGCATTTGACCATAACCACAGACATATTTTTCCCGTCTCTCATACCCATCATCCCCACCGATCACGAGGTTACCCACCAACCAATCTACAATTCCGACATGCCCTCGGATCCCCGCATTGACTACAGCATCTCTACCAAATTTGACGCCGCGCATATTATATAAAATTCGCATTTCGTCATGGCGCCCAGCGTCGGCAAGATACGCCATGGTCAGAAACTCCCATTTCCATAGCCCGGTGTCGCGTATGTAGTTGATGACGGACATGGGACTATTCTTTATGAACCATTCTCCACATTCGGTACTCATGTGGGATCTCGCAAACCCGTTGTCTTGCGCCCACTCAATGGCTGCAATGCTTTGAGTGAGCCACGAAACATGAGTCTGTGGTCTCATCGGTAATACCGTCCCGTCCACAATATCCCGCCACTCCCGATTCACCTGGCGAAGGGTGCCCGCCCCCATCTGGCATAGTTGCTTCAATATAATGCGTTTGATTTCGAATGGGAGCATATCCCAGATGCTTTGCTGCCGAGGCAACATCCCGTGGTTATATCATCCAATCAATGCGTCGCGAGTTATCTTCCATCCACTTTATTGTTTTGGTTCGCGCATAAGTGGATGTTATTAACCGCGCATATCTGCTTATAGGTATACAATGATATACAGCTTCTTCCAACAGTATACAATTGTCTGTCTCTCTCACAGATTGTATCATGGCCTGTTTAAGTTCATGGGTATGTTCGAAATAGTAGTAATATTGATTTGCGTGGAGAACATTCATCATCCACTCTACAATTTTAACATGCCCACAAACACCCGCAGCGACCATGGAATCTGGGCAGAATTTGATATTGTGGGTGTCGTGTAGGAAGCACATGTCCTCGTACCGCCCGGCCTCGGCCAGATGAACCATAATCGCATCAATTTGATCTGTGTTTTTGAGATGCAATAAAATTAAGATGGGGCTCTGTTTCATAAACAATGGCGTCCATTCGCGTATTGGGCATCCGTCGGCGCCGGCCCACTCGATGGCCGGAATGCTTTGTGTGATCCATGGTGGGTATGTTGCTTTCCGGCCACCACACAGTAGCGCATCCGTCATATCACGCCACTCTCTATTCACCTGGCGGATGGTGCCTGCCCCCACCCGGAACAATTGCTCTAGTATAATATGTTTAATTTCATAGGGGAGTGTGTCCCAGATGCTCTGTGACCGAAGCAGCATCCTTGGTTATGATGTATCGGCCCATTTGATGCAAAATACATTGGTCTCTACCCACGTTCGTGTTTTGTATCGCTTGTACTTATCAATGATGCCATGTATTTTTATATCTACAAGTGCACCACGGCGTACAAATTCCTTAAACATGATGCAATTGTCCGTCCTGATGATTGATTCGGATATTATTATATAATTCATTTCAATCACATCGACTTCTCTATTTTTATAATACGTGGCGATACCGACGGCCTGTATAATGTCCAGCATCCACCGCACCATTTCGATGTGACCGCTTACACCCGCAGCAACCAGGGCAATCCAAGTAAACCCGATATTGTATTCATAGTGGAGACGGCGCACATCATCAAAACGCCCGCCCCCAGTCAAATAATTCATAGTCCGTTCATTCATCTCATATAATTTCTCATTGTGGAGATATACGAGAACCGAAAAGGGACTCTTTCTCCCAGCAGCCTCGTTCCACCGTATTGATTTCAACCTGCTGGAGTTGAGCAGCGTTGGAGCCCCATTGGCTTGCGCCCACAGGATGGTGGAGATGCGTTGGGCGACCCAATATACATGCGTTTTACGACCACCAAACAATCGACCGACTATACATTTCCACTCTTTGCACACCTGGCGGATGGTGCCTGCTCCCATCTGACATAGTTGTTTTAATATAATGCATTTAATTTCGGATGGGAGTGTGTCCCAGATGCTCTCCGTTTGGAAAAGCATCCCCGGTTATGCGTCTTCGGTCCTCCATTTGATGCGATGCTTGTTATCTTTAAGATATTTCAACGTGACGGGTCGGGAATACGATTCAGCAAAATAGATCCAATTTCCGGGTATAGGTATGCCGCGATCCACCAATACACTCAATACAATGTGCATGTCTGTGCAATATATTTCTTCGCGCATTATTTCATACATGTGTTGATCCAAATTAATACTCCCCGTT
>Ga0233439_10006239_pt1 | contig 10692 bp, 10 predicted proteins | sample SI_123_September_6_FD_182713 | JGI IMG/M metagenome (GOLD analysis project Ga0233439, IMG submission 182713) | Seawater microbial communities from Saanich Inlet, British Columbia, Canada - SI_123_September2016_100_MG | ecosystem: Environmental > Aquatic > Marine > Inlet | place: Canada: British... | reverse complement strand
TCTAAAAGTAAATCTTTTTCTAATTTAGAAATTAAATTTATACTTTTCGTTAAGTCATCTTTTGTACCATCAAACTTTAGAATGTTGAGATATTCAGGATGAATATTTTTGTCATACTCTGAATTCATATAAAAATTAATAATTCCACCAGATAGTGTTTCAAGGACACTCTTATCATAAAAACCTTTTGGGGTGTTATTGATGTGGAATCTAGTTTTATCTATGTATTTACTTAAATTGGGATGAGGGATAGAACCGGCAAATCTTATATTAGAATATACAGAGTATTTATTTTTTAAATAACTTTCATATTCGACATCTTGTTTTGTTAGAGGTCCCCCCACAATTGTAATACTCTGCGACTCCCCATAAACACTATTTAAAAAACCTTGAATAGACTCGTCAATATTTTTTGATCTGGAAATCCTACTTAAGATGAGAAAATCTTTTGATTCTGTATTGATTCTACTTCTATAAAAATCTTCATAGTTAATGGCATGGCCAATAGAAGTTACTTTTTTAAATCTTAAAGGAAATGAATTCTCCGAAGCTGTAATGATTCGATCTGAAAATAATGCTCCTAAATAGAGAACAATTTTCTTTATAAAGGTAGTGGGACCCTTGTGTGTGTACCAAAGGATAGATTGCAGATTATTAAATTTAAATATAGTTGAACTCACTAATGTTAAGGAGGTTGTCATATGTGAGAGACAGAATTTATATTCATTATTTTTTAATAGGTTTTTTATGGTTTTTCTAATCTCAATGAATTTTGTTATTTTATTTATAGAATTATTACTGTATACATTTATATTGTCATTTAACATATGAGTTGCACCTTTATTTAATGTCACAACATCAATTTCTATATAATATTCAGATAATTGATTTATCCAATTTACTGCAAATCCAAGTGAAGTATTGTTGGAGTCTGTAGATATATTAAAAATTAATATTTTTTCTTTTTTCATAATTCTATTATTTCATTTTGCTCAAAAATTTTCATATATTGGTTTGCCTGTTCTAAAAAATTATGTTTTTTATTAATGAATGATTTTGCTTCATTAGCTCTTTTAGTTGCTTCAGCTTTATTTTCAATTATAAAGCTGATATTCTCAGCAATAACTTTCTTATCGGGTGGCATGGGAATAATAAATCCGCGTTCACCATCATTTAGCAAATCTTTACAACCACCAGTTTCTGTACTCAATATAGGAACCTCATAATTAATTGCCTCAAGTACAGAATGGGGGAGACCTTCATAATCAGACGCCTGTATAAAAATATCAGCAGTAAGTAGAAATTGAGAGATTTTATTGTTATCAATTTTACCTAAAAGTTGCACTTGATTTTGTAAATTCAAATCATGTATTGTATTTTCTAATTTACTGAACTCACCACCTTCACCAATTATGCTCAGTTTTAGGTTCTTATTATCTAGTAATTTCATTGCTTCTATTACTATGTTTATATTTTTCTGAACTACTAATCTTGAAATAATTATTAAGTTGATATCGGCTTTACTCTCATTGGCCCTATTAATATCTGTAATATTAACTCCGTTATTTATTTTTAAAATTTTTTTGCTGTAGCCTATTCCAGATACAAAACTTTTTAAATGATCAGACGGAGTAATAACTATTTCAGCAGAATTGATGCTCCAGTTTCTAAGTAATTTTTGAACTTCAATTAGAAAAGAGTGTTTGTTGATCTGAAAGTCATCAAAAGACTCAGTTATTCTTTTTTTATTGTAAGCTCTTTCCCAGACGGGATCGCCCACAATCTTTCTGATTAGTTGTTTTTGAAGTATGAGATTTGCTATTGCTGACTCTACGCCAAGCCCATTAACGAAAATCAGATCACTTCTTCTTCCATTTTTTACGATTTGGTAAATTGTTTTTATCCAGCGAATAGGGAGATTATTTGATCTTTTAATTCTTATTACATCAAAATTATCTTCAGTATTAATATTTCCAACTTCAGATAAACAAATAATTTTTACATTGTGACCATTCTCAATCAAGAAATCAGAAATTTTAGGAACAAAACTTGCTGGTCCACCAATATCTGGAGGAAATATTCCTACAGTTATTAAAATGTTCATACTTTAAATTCTATTAAGTTATTTTCTTTTGTGTGCAACTATCTCTTTAATCATTGAATCAATATCTTTAGTTGGAGTCATGCCAGTAAATTTAACTATCTTATCTATGTTTGGAGTTCTTCTAGTTGGATCTTCAAACTTATTCCCGAATACTTCTTCATGTTGAATGTAATTTATTTGTGATTCTGAACCACATATCTTAATTACAAGTTCAGCTAAATCTTTAATTGTTATTTCTTGTGTCTGGCCAATATTAAATACTTCACCATAAGCCTTCATTTCAGCGAGTTTAATGAAATAACTAGTTACATCATCTACCCATGTAAAAGATCGAGATTGGCTTCCATCACCATGGATGATAATATCGTCATTATTGAGGGCAGCATCAATAAACTTAGGAACTACCATTCCATATTCTGATAGTTGATTTGGCCCAATAATGTTAAAGAGTCTTACGATTATCGGGTTGAGCTTTCCTTCTTCGTATTCAGATAGTGCTAAAAATTCATCAATCATTTTTGATGCAGCATATGACCATCGCAATTTTGTTGTTGGGCCAATTAAACTCCTTGATTCTTCTGTCCACTCTTTATCTTCGGAGACACCATAAACTTCAGATGTTGAAGTAACTAATACTGGAATATTATTTTTCTTACAAGCTTCAAACACTTCGTGAGTCGCCAAGATATTTGTGAGTAATGACTTACTTAAATTTTCCATAATATACTGAACTCCAACGCCAGCCGCTAAATGATAGCAAAAATCATATCCTTCAAAGGTTTCACCCAAGTTTTGAACGTCTTCTACTTTATTATTAATAAATTTAATTTTGTTACTGTCTTTAAATTTGGAAAGGTTAACACTTTTACCTGTAGATAAGTCATCTATTACTAGTATTTCTTCAACTTCAGTCTTAATTAACTTTTCTATTAAGTGGGAACCAATAAAGCCAGCCCCACCGGTGATTATTATTTTTTTCATATTATTTGTTTATGTAATTTAATGATTTTAGCAACTCTATATTTTCAAGGTACCATTCTACGGTTTTTTGTACACCCTTGTCTATTAAGGTTGTTGGTTCCCAGTCGAGTGTTTGTTTAATATGGCTTAAATCTGGCTTCACTACATCGGGGTCTTTTATAGCCCTTTCTTTATTAACGACAATAGACTTTATATCAGTACTATCTTCTATTATTTCAATAACACGATTTAGAGAAACAGTATTGTTTGAACCTATGTTAAAGGTGTCAGAGGAATTATGGTTCATCACTTTAACTAAAGCTGAAACTACATCATCCACATAAGTAAACGATCTTCTCTGTTCGCCATTTCCAAAAACTTGTACTTCCTCTCTATTAATTATCCAGTGAATAAATCGTAAAATAGACATATCTGGTCTTCCATACGGGCCGTAGACTGTAAAAAATCTTGGTATTAAAACTTTTGTATCTGACTCATCAAGTATTGTTTTAGCCAAAATTTCTCCTGAAAGTTTTGTACTGGCATAAACGGAGGGGGGTTGGATTCTCTCATCTTTGTTTTCTCGCATTAAATTGTCTCCACTATCTCCATAAATTGAGGATGTGGAAGCAAGTATTAATGATGACACTCCTGTTACTTTGCAGAAATTAGCAACATTTGTAGTTGCAACTGTATTGTCAAGTACATAGCCGTAAGGCTCTAAAAAGCTCTGCCTTACACCTGCGCGAGCCGCCATATGATAAAAAGTTTGTACTTGGGTGTTTAATGTTTGAAGTTGTGAAATAGAAGTTGGATTTGATAAATTTAATTCATGAAATTCATAATTCTTGAAAGTATTAAGTTCATTTAATCGTAAATTTTTTAATCTTACATCGTAAGCGTCATTAAGGGAATCAACACCTATTACTTCAAATCCCATATTTATCAGTTTTTTTGCAAGATGAAAGCCTATAAATCCTGCACTACCGGAAATGATTACTTTGTTATTCACAACAATCATGCTACCCAAAAATATATTTAATTCTTTAAAAAGATTTAAATAGTATTTATTTAATTTTAAAAAGTAGAATTTTACTAGTGCAATTATTAGTTAAAAAAATTAAAAGTCTTTCACCATTAAATATTCTATTTTTTATACCATTAATACCACATTTTAACATTATCGAAGACGTTCTCCATACTGATGACATACCTGTATTACTATTTCTTATATTGTTTTTAACCAGAATTATGTCTTTATTTGATAACTTCAAACCAATTAAGGGGTACCTTCTTATTGATTTTTTTATTTTGTACCTGTTAATTCAGAATATTTATCTTGGAAATGGTTTTTTTAATAACGAAATACTAAGGTTTGCATTTTATGCAATTATTTTCTTTTTTATCCTAGGAAATAAAATGGAAAGTTTCTATGAATATTTACCTGTATATCTTTTTATCTTATGTAGTAGTTTTTCAATTATTGCATATTTCTTTTCCATTAATTTAGGGACAGATCTTTACAACAATTGGAATATAGGCCTAAATCTTAGTGATATCGACTACATCAAAGGCAGGGTTAACGGTTTCCAAGCAGGAGGCCCCAATAGTTATGCTGATCTAATTACTGTGACTGGAATCTATACAATTTTCAAATTAGAAGATAATTATTTTCCATACATTTCAAGTCTTGCAATTTTGGGATGTTTCTTTACATACTCAAGATTTTCACTAATTGTATTAATTATTTTTATTATTCTCAGAGCTTTAAGCACCCAAAATAAAATGTTAAGTTTAGGCATTATTTTTGCCTCCATCTTAGTTTGTGCAAATTTTGGATTAATTGAGAGATTTAGCAATGATGATAATTCAGGTATCCAGGATAGAGTTGATATGAGTGTTGGAGCTGTGGAGTATTTACTTAATGATACACTTCTTAATAATCTCATTGGTAGGGGCCACGATAGTTTTATTGTCAGTGGAGATGAAATAATTAACAGTAATAAGTTCGATCAAAATACAGTATCTTATGGTCCGCATAATTCTTTTTTATTCATTATTTTAAATTATGGAGTCTTTGGATTAATTTTGTATTTATTGATATTTAAAAATATAATCACTTACACACTTAGATTGAAAACTTTATTTAACCTATCACCACATTTTTATGTAGTAGCTGCTTTTTTTGTTTTAAGTTTTTCTAGTGATCTATTACAGAATCACAGTATTTCTTGGTATTTATACCTATCAAGCTTTCTTTTAATGAGAGAAATCAAAAATAAAGATTCTTTCGATGTTTAAATATACCTTTTTTAGCGAATTGAAACATATACTATTGAATAGATGAAAATATTAGTAGTTGGTGGCGCAGGTTATGTTGGTGGAGGTATCGTTGACAAATTAGTTCCTAACCATGAGGTAACAGTCTATGACTCACTTGTATATGAAACCTCTTACAGGAAAGACGTTAATTTTATTTATGGAGATATAAGAGATCATAAAAAACTTAATTCTATTTTAAACAATTATGACTCTGTAATTTGGCTAGCTGCCCTTGTTGGAGACGGAGCTTGTAGCATCAACCCGAGCCTTACACAAGAAATAAACGCAGAGAGTGTAAAAAACTTGACAAAAAATTATTCAGGAAGAATCGTTTTTCTCTCAACTTGCTCTGTTTATGGAGCACAAGAAGGAGTATTATCTGAAGACTCATCTACAAATCCGCTTTCAGAATATGCCAGTTCAAAACTAATTGCAGAAAAGTATTTAGAAGATTCAAATGTAATAATTTTTCGACTTGGAACACTATTTGGAATAAGTGATCAGTATTCAAGAATTAGACTTGATTTAGTCGTCAACATACTTGTAACCAAAGCACTGATGGAAAATAAGATGAGCGTTTTTGGTGGTGATCAATGGAGACCTCTTTTACACGTAAATGATGTTGCAAATGCAATTGATGTAACTGTAGAGACCCAAGTAAACGGAATATTTAACTTACACTATAAAAACTTCAGAATAATAGAAATAGCTGAGGAAATTGAAAAAAAAATAACTACAGCGGAAATTATTAAAACGCCATTGGAATTCCAAGATGCAAGAAATTATCAAGTAACAAGTGAAAAACTTCATAGAGAGACTGGATTCAAGGCAGAAGTAGATTTAAAGGTAGGTATAGATGAGATTTATGAGTTAATATCTAAGAACAGAATAAAAGACATTAGTGATCCCAGATATTCAAATCAAAATTTTCTTAATTTATATGGAGTAAAATAATGGAACCAATCTCATTCCCTATCAATAGTTCAGCAGATGAGAGGGGACAGGTTACATTTGTAAATGACTTTGACATGACTGATGTAAAAAGGAGCTATGTAGTTACAAATACATTAGTCAAAACTGTAAGAGCCTGGCATGGACATCAAAATGAAAAAAAATGGGTAACTGTACAAAAAGGTGAATTCTTGGTCTGTGTTGTAAAAGTAGATAGTTTTGATAATCCCGATATGAATGCAGAAGTTAAAGAGTATGTATTAAATTCTGAAAATAGTGTTTTGTTCATCCCAGGTGGATACGCGAATGGAGCAATGAATCTTACAGATGAAAATGAAATTAGATATTTTTCTTCAGCAAGTTTAGGCGAATCTTCAAGTGATGATTTTAGAATTGATGCACAATTTTGGAACCCCTGGGAAAAACATAATCCAAACTTTTATGAGTAATATTTTAATTTTAGGTATAGACGGCATGCTTGGAAATATGCTTGCGAATGTCTTTTCACAAAAATCATCCGGAAAGCTCTTTTTTACATCTCGTAGAGATGAGCATTTAAATGAATATTTAAATGGTGAGATTATTAACTTTGATGCTTTATCAATGGGATTTACAAAACTTGTATCCACAGTCCAACCAGATTTTGTCATAAATTGTATCGGCGCAATTAAGCCACTTATTAAAGAAAGCGATCCGAAATCTGTTGTTAATGCACAAAATATTAATTCTTTTTTACCTTTAAATATTGCTAAATCTACAAATGAATTTAACTTTAAATATTTACAAATTGGTACAGATTGTGTTTTTAACGGCGAAAAAGGTATGTATAACGAGGAATCTAATACAGATGCTGTAGACGTATATGGAAAAACCAAAATTGCAGGTGAGATTATGGTTAAAAATAAAACTGTTATTAGATCTAGTATTATTGGTCCTGAGTCCGGTACAGGTAGGTCTCTACTTAATTGGTTTTACTATGAACAGTCTGACTCAGTAAGTGGATTTAACAACCATTTATGGAATGGTGTTACAACACTAAATTTTGCAAATGTTATTAATGGCATCATAGAAAATAATTATGATGTAGGTTTAATCCAGCATTTAATACCATCTGATGTTGTTACTAAATATGAATTATTACACCTATTCGCAAAATACTTTAAAAAGGACATAGGCATAAATAAAACCGAGGCTGATACTGTAATAAACAGAACACTGAGCACACTCAATCCTGAACAAAACAAAATACTTTGGAAAATTGGTGGGTATGACGAAATACCCAGTGTCGAGGAAAATATTAAAGAACTTTCAAGTTACAGCTTAACTCAGGAATTATTGGTTAATCAATGAAAGATATAGCTATCATTTTAGGTATTAGGCCGGACGTTATTCGAGCTAGTAAGATTCTCAAGCTACTGGAGAGCAGTAAAAATTTAACATATGATTTTATTTGGTCTGGCCAGCACTATTCAGAAAATATGAAAGATGTATTCTTTGAACAATTAAATGTTCCAAAGCCAAACGTAGAGTTTGAAATTGAGAAAGGAAATGACGCAGCAATTGTCAGTTCAGTTATTAAGAATATATATAATCATTTAGAAAAAAATAAATATAAAGCCGTAATCTTTCTAGGGGATACAAATACAGTTATGGGCTCAATTGCTGTTGCTCAACATAATATCCCAATTGTTCACATTGAAGGATGTATGAGGTCTTACGACTGGAGAATGCCAGAGGAAAAATATAGAACAACCATAGATCATTTATCTGACAGGATATATGCATATCTTGATGGATACAAAAATCAAGGTCTGAAAGAAGGTATATCTGAACAAATAATCAAAGTTACAGGAAATCCTATTGTTGACATAATTAATGAAAACAAAAATTTATTTGAATCTGGAGATCAGTTTCTATCTCAAGAAATTTCAAGATTAATAGAAAAGGACGATTTCCTTCTTGCAACTGTACACCGTCGAGAAAATGTACTTGAGGAATCGAGTTTAAAAGAAATAGTAAATCTAATAAATAAAACAGATAAAAATGTGATTTTTCCAATGGGGTACACAACTCAGAAGAAAATGAAGGAATTTAATTTGAATCTTAATTCAAATGTTTATGTCTGTGATCCAATTGGTTATCTTGAGTTTATGCATTTACTTGGTAGATCAGATTATGTTTTATCAGATTCAGGTACTGTTATCGAAGAGGCTTGTATATTGGGAACAGCAAGTATTCAATTAAGATTTTCAACTGAAAGACCAGAGGTTTATGATGTCGAGTCTTCAGTTAAGTTTGATCCATCTGAAAAACATACTGACTATGAATCATTTATTTCTAAAGTTGAAAGTTTGAAAAATACAAATTGGGAACAACCATTTGGAGATGGAACAGCTTCTGATAAAATTGTAAAAGATTTAGTTAATCTTTCAGATACAGATTCGTTCAAAAAACATGCGCCAAGTGATTATCCATTTGATATAAGTAATTCTCTTAAAGGATGAAAAAGATACTATTCCACTCTCTTACAATACCTCCCGATAATGTTTCTACTGGGATGTTGGTAGCGGAGTTAGCAGCTGGATTTAATGAAAATAACATTAAAGTAGAAATACTCGCCAGCACACCACAGTACAATTTTGAAAAGTCAAAGCCAAACAATTTATCCATCATAGATAAGCACTACTCACAATCTGAATACAAAGGCGTAAAAATCTTTCATGTAAATTCAAAAAAAAGAAGTTTTAAAGAATCTAGAAGGATATTTCAGTGGATGCGATTTCATTATTACTCGCTACGTTTTTTATACAAGGCAAGAAAAACCTACGAACATATTTTTATTTTTAGTTATCCACCAACAATGAATTTAGTAAGTATCTTCGTTTATAAATTATTAAAACTTAAAGTTACCTATTCAGTTTGGGAGCTTTATCCAGAGATAGCTAATAACTTAAGTCTATTTAAATCAAAGTTACTTACAAGGATGTTTAAAAAGCTAGATACATATTCGATGAAGAATACTAATAATTTAGTTGTCAATTCTCCTGAGCTCCGAAATTATTTAATGACAAATAGAGATTTGTCAAAAAAAAATATTGAAGTTATTACTCACTTTTCCCCTTATCCATTAAGCGAAAATTATCCCAATCTAGATTTAAAAAAGATGTTTTATGCAGGGAATCTTGGTAAGCCACAAAATTTAGAAAAGTTTATACAAATGTCTATTGAACATGATGTTAAGTGGGAGTTTGATATTTATGGTGCTGGGACTGAGTACATAAATATTGAAAAGTATGTAAATTCTGAAATTAATCTTAATAAACATATTGAGCGGAATGAATTAATAGAAAAAATTTCTGACATACCCGTAGCTTTAATTTCTCTTGATGAACGTATAACTATTGAGGGATTTCCAGGTAAAACATTCGACTATCTTTCAATGAATAAGGTTTTGCTATCAATTTCGAATAAGGATTCCGCTGTCGCAAAGTTTATAGAGAAATATAGCCTTGGTGTGAATATAGAACCTGATTCAGAGAAATCATTTTTAGATGCATTTGAAAAATTATCATCGAAACAATTTTTATCTGAAACATTGTTAAATGTAAGCAATATTAATAAGAACCAGATCGAAAAATCAGAGATAGTTAAAAAGTATTTAACCTTGATTTAGCTTGCACCTTTCCTGGTAACAACATAATAAAAAGTTAAAAATATAATTTTCACATCCACAAATATGGATCTACTTTGAACATAATCTAAATCCCAATAAAGTCTTTCTTGCAAGCTTAGATCCAACCGGCCTTGTATTTGAGCTAAGCCTGTAATACCTGGTTTTACCGTATTCCTTATTTTTTGATAATCTCCGTACAGATCTGATTCATATTTTACAAGTGGCCTTGGCCCCACAATTGACATTTCTCCTCGTAAGACATTAATAAGGTTTGGTAATTCATCTAAGGACGTTTTTCTGAGAAAATTACCAATATTAGTAATACGATCATCATTTTCAATTCTTATAGGTTTACTTGGAGTTAATGAAGGTTCAATCGTCTCCTTTTTGGAAAGTTTCTCATAATGCTCTTGATGGACATCGTCACTAGATAAAGCATCCATTGTTCTAAATTTATACAAAAGAAATGATTTTCCATTTTTACCTACTCTTTGTTGTTTATACAAACCAGGAGAACCATCAGATATATAAATTACTATCAAGATTAGTGGGTATATTACTAGTAGAACCGGAGAAAATATTAGGGTTATTGTAATGTCTAATAGTTTTTTCATACAATATTTACTTTAAACTATTCAAATTAATGTACTTTAAATAAAAAATATAACAGTAGAGTTAAAGA
>Ga0233439_10006238_pt1 | contig 10695 bp, 9 predicted proteins | sample SI_123_September_6_FD_182713 | JGI IMG/M metagenome (GOLD analysis project Ga0233439, IMG submission 182713) | Seawater microbial communities from Saanich Inlet, British Columbia, Canada - SI_123_September2016_100_MG | ecosystem: Environmental > Aquatic > Marine > Inlet | place: Canada: British... | reverse complement strand
AGTGCCTCACGAGCCACTGCAACGCGTTCGAGATCAACATCGAGCGAATCTCCGCCAACTCTCATCTTCACAGCAGTAAATCCCTGACGACGGAAGACTTCCATCTCACGTCTAAGGTGTTCGATGGTCTTGCCTTCTCGATAGTAGCCACCAGCCATGTAACACCGGATGGCGTTTTCTGAACCACCAATAAATTGATACACAGGCTTCTCGACGCGTTTGGCAGCAATCTCCCATAGAGCCATATCGATCGCAGCGATGACAGCCATCAACTGGCCTCGGGTCCAGCCGTTTCGATTCCACCTTCTCTGGAAAGTCACGCCGAACATGTCGTTCCAGCGTGATTCGATATCACCAGCGTCTTTACCAATCAATAGAGGCTCGATCAGATCCGGAAGTATGCGTGAGGCAGCGTTAGGGCTAGGTTTACCTGACGAGTCGATTCGATAAATCCCCGGAATTTGATCGGTGTGGCCAATTCCCACGACACCTTCATCGGTGTGAACTTTGACTATCAATTCGTGCGGTCGATTGACGGGTAATAACGACATCCAGAACTGTGGGTTGAGTTCTGGCCATACTAAGATTTCGTATTCGATTTTGGTAATTATCAATAGTTTGCCCGTGGTTCTATCTCAGATGGATTGGTGCGGGAATGTGGCAGGAACGATCTGCTAGTTTTTGTTGCATCGTGAGCCAATCGTTTCGCATCTTACTGCGATGAAGCACGCAGTGTGCTTTCGTATCTGCTCGCGAGTCCGATCAATGGATGTCGACGTATCGTTGAAGTGTGGAACTGGAAAATATGAGTTCTGTTGACCATGGGTTAAGCCATTCGGGTCTTCCAACTGAAGATTCGATAATCACGGGTTCACCGGTCAAACAGTACGCACTCGCAAGCATATTGATTGTTCTCGCTGCACTAGTGGCTGTGAATTTCGTTTCAAGCCGCGTTGAACGTGAGAGCGTTATCTCGCGTCTGGAAACAGAGGCACTCGGCCCGGCTAAAGTTTCGACATTCCGCATCGTCGAAGAGCTAAGCCAAATTACCGATCCGACCGCTGGCATGCTGCTCAGCCTGCCAAACGACATGTCGGTTATCGATCGGATCGTCCTCGACGCCCTTGCTGGCCAGCAGGTTGCACGTGTCGATATTTTGGACAACACAGGCGAGATCATCTATTCGACTGACCCGTTCTACATCGGCGACGACTCGTTGTACGCAGAAGGCCCTAACACTGCGAATGGTGAATACGTAGGTGCGGCGGCTGTAAGCGGCCTAGACGGGCATACAGCGCTGATTGAGGCCGTAATCACTCGTGTGCCAGTGTTCACTGAAGGACGAGTGCCTGGGCCCGATTCTCACGAAACCACAATAGTGATGTTCCGAGATGTATCGACAGCTATTGATGCGGCAACTTCCGCTGGCGCTCAGTTTAGGTTCTGGATGGTTATTGGAGTAATGACCGTCGTGTTCGCCAGTTTGATGATTGTCGTGATGCGCGGGCATCGTGCTCAAAACGAGTCGCGATCCAAACTACAGCAGCTACTTGTTCATGAACATATGTTGGTATCTGAACTTGACCAGAGAAACGCTGATTTGAAACTGGCAGACGAATCTCGATTACGACTTCTTTCGGTAGTTACCCACGAACTTGGAAATCCGTTGACCAGCATTTCAGCTTTTGCGGGAATGCTTATGAAGAACAAAGAAGAAAATCTGTCTGATCGACAGCTAAGCATGGTGGCAGCTATTAATCGTGGTGAGACTCAAATGCGAGCGTTGGTGAAAGATCTGTTGGATTTGTCACGGGTCGAAGCCGATGAGTTGGAACTCGAATTGGCGAACCTGGATGTCCGAGAGATTATCGACGGTTCAATCGATTCGATGAACCCAATTTTCGATGCAAAATTTCAAACGATCACCAGCAGCGCTGATTCTGATTCAATCTCAATTGATGGTGATAGGACCCGACTAAACCAAGTCATTACGAACTTGTTGTCGAACGCGTCGAAGTACTCGCCTGAAGGTTCGAATATTTCGGTCAACACGTATTCGAACGAATCTATTTTTGTGACCGAAATTACAGATGACGGAATCGGAATATCAACCGAAGACAAGTTGCAACTGTTTACTCCGTTCTTTCGGTCAGACAACAGTGAAACACGTCAGGTTCCCGGAAACGGTCTGGGGTTGGTCATCTGTAAGCAGATCGTCGAATTGCACGGGGGCAGTCTGACTGTGGATTCGACCAAAGGGCAGGGGACCACTGTGAGGGTCGAACTGCCGATGCTGAAACTTGGTGAGAGTTCCGTCGATGCTGCTTAGTTGGTGAGCGAATCGGGAAGCTGACCGCACGCTGTGTAGTTCGATGATTCTGTGTAGGACGCGTGAACATTGACCAGCGCTCCACCTTCAGTGATCTCGGCAATCGATTGATCAATGATCGTCACGGACATGCCTTTCACGATATTCTGCAGCGCGTGCCGAACGGTTCCGACATCTGTACAAACGCCGGTATGAACGTGAATTGGCTGTGCCTCAGCCGCAGGAGGTTTCACTTCGATTTCGACCGTTGTCGTTGAGCCGTCGGATACAAACGTCGCTGTACCGGTTTGCCCTTCACCTTCGGTCGGAGCCAGATTGACCACGATAGTAGTCAATCCATTTTGGTTGGTCACGACGGGCGTCGGTGTTGGACTAGCGATGGCAGCTGCGGCACTAATTTCGCTGGCGGTCTCCTCGGTCGAACATGACATCGTGAGAATCGCTGTAAGTAGTACTAGACTCAAATTAGTTAGAAAGCGTTTTGCCATAAAGGTGTTCATCGATTGGATAGGTGAGCCGGCCTGTACCGGGCGCGTCGAATAGTACGGACATCGTTCAAAGATGGTTACGCTAGCAGCTCAGGCACAGATTCAGCCGATATCAAAGAGTGATCTAGTCGTGATCGAATACGCCGTGCCAGTCGCCCTGTAACGGCCACGTTAGCTGTTCTTCGATGTCTTTGTGATCGGCGTACGAAACTTTCACGGTGTCGATAGATTCACCGACAACCTCGATGTCGTCGAGTGCTAGATTTCGCAGTTCCATCGCGTATCGAAGGTAACCGACCTGGTTGAGGTCGTAGCCCATGACTTGGAGACCAACGACGTCGGCAGCAATACCGTGATGTGAAGCAACGACAACATTCGATGGCATCTCGAAACCGTCAATAGGTCCGTCGCCTTGCATCCCAATCACGCCGTCGATAACGGTGAGATCTGGAACTACATGCTGTGCCATCTTGGCTAGCGTGAGGTTGATTGCCTTACTGCCCTTGTGGATTTTGCGCTTCTCTTCGACACCTGAAAGTGTTCCAACAAGGATGTTCTTCAGCCCGAGCGTGACAACCACGTTGTTGTGAGTCTTCATCGGACATACAGATACGACGTACGACTCTGACAGGCGTTTTGACATGTAGAGCGTCTGTGGGTTCAGGTGATCATCGAATGCGGGTACGGGGATACGATCGTCGGTGTTCAGATCCATGAATTCGATTTTGAAGTCATTGGTCAGATCGCGGTAGCCATAGTTGTCGAATCCGGAATCGGGTGTTCCAAGTGCTGGACCAACAGCGATCACGAAATCGCTGACACCTTTGCCTGAGAGGTATTCCAATGTGGCTCGGGTTGCATCGACATGAGTGGCTGCCAGTTGGTTCGTTGTCGTTACGAAATTCGGCTTAACCATCACTGGGCGATCTGGGATAACGACTTCGGAATCGATTAGTTCTAGAGACTGAGCGACGCCTTTTGCGCGATCTTCGCTGCTGGCGATACTGACTTTGATCATTGATAACCCCCGAGTGATGTGTAGCTGAACACTACTGCTGCACAGATGATATCTGATTCGAAGCGCCGGCTTTGGCCGGTCTATCCACTGGCTGCGGTGCTAGAGTGCGCAGCAATTCGACATTTCTTGCCTTTAGGAGAACACGCGTGCAGTACAACTCGCTCGGAAACACCGATATCAAAGTTTCAGAATTCGCACTTGGATGCTGGCCGTTTGCAGGTGGAAGCGTTTGGGGACCTCAGGATGACGCCGTTTCGATTGCGACTGTCCATGCTGCTCTCGACAAAGGAATCACCTTCTTCGATACAGCGGAAGGGTATAACGACGATTCTCATTCTGAAGAAGTACTCGGTAGGGCGTTGGCGGGTAGGCGTGATGAAGCGGTAATTGCTACCAAGATCAGCCCTCCACATCTCGTGCCCGATCTCGTTGAAGAAACTTGCGACGCAAGTCTTCAAAAGCTTCAGACTGATTACATCGACCTATACCAAATCCATTGGCCAAACCACAGCGTTGCTGTTGAAGACTCGATGGCTGCACTTTTGAAACTTCGCGATTCAGGGAAAATTCGTTCTATCGGAGTGTGCAACTTTGGCGTGGGCGATCTTTCAGCAGCACTTGAGTCGGCTGAAATAGTCACCGACCAACTGCCTTACAACTTGCTATGGCGTCCTATCGAAGTTGAAATCGCTCCAAAATGCCTCGACAACAACATAGGTCTGATTTGCTACAGCCCGCTGGCTCAAGGTCTTCTGACTGGACGATACGCTTCTGCCGACGATGTTCCAGATGGTCTTTCACGATCGCGCCTATTCAGCAATGATCGACCGCTATCTAATCATGGTGAAGACGGTTGCGAAGCTGAAGCATTCGATGCGATTGCACAGGTAATCAAAATTGCCGACGAGCTTGGTGAACACCCGGCTAAAGTCGCACTAGCGTGGGTTCGTTCTCGCCCTGGTATTACGGCTTTGCTTGTCGGTGCACGTTCGCCTGAAGAGCTGGATCTGAACATCCCAGCGTTCGAATACGAATTGCCAGACGGTGTAGCCGATCGACTTTCGGCAGCGACCGTGCCGGTAAAAGCTAAGTTGGGTGCTAACGCTGACATGTGGTCCGGCGACAACCGAATGCGCTAAAGCGGCGGCTAGCCTAGCTGACCGCCACTTGTGGCGCAGCCTCAAGTCCAAAGTTCTTTACAGCGAGATCGGCGATGTAGTTGCCGATAACGAGTGAAGATGTTGCACCGGGAGACGGTGCGTTCAGCACGTGAATGGCACCTCGTGATTCTTCAATTCTGAAGTCATCGACGAGGTTTCCGGCACGGTCGACTGCTTGGGCTCTTACACCCGACCCTGTACCTGCAAGATCGTTGCTAGTCAGTTCAGGCACAAGCTGCTGAAGACTGTCGAGGAACACGCCCTTTCGAAGAGATCGATTGATCTCCCACACGCCAGTTTTCCACTCGCGTACGCCCATCTTCCAAAAGCCCGGGAAGGTGATCGTTCGCAGGAAATCTCGCATCGAAAAATCACGCTTGCGATAGCCCTCACGCTTAGTTGCGAGCACGGCGTTTGGTCCTGCTTCAACCCACCCCTTCATAGTTTGGGTTAGGTGAACACCGAGGAACGGGAACGCTGGGTCAGGAACAGGGTAGATAAGACCTTTGACGAGGAATTCGCTCTCTTTGCGGAGCTTGTAATACTCGCCACGGAACGGGATGATGCGGAGCCCGGTCTCGACTCCCATGGTCTCAGCCACTAGGTCGGAGTGAAGCCCGGCGCAGTTGATTACGTTTGAGGTTTCGAAGTCACCAGAAGTGGTGCTGAGGACGGTCGTTCCGCTTACTTCTTTGGCACTGTTGAGTTCTGTGTTGAAATGAATGTCACCACCGGCAGCACGCACTCGGTCGGCGTAGACCTTTGTGACATTGCGGTAATCGACGATTCCGGTTCCGGGTGCGTAAAGAGCTTTCAGGGCAACAACATGAGGCTCGATTTCAGCCATTTCGTTGTTGTCGACCATCTTCAAGCCTTCGACTTGATTGGCAGTACCGCGCTCTTCTAGAGCATTGAGTCGTTCAACCCCGGCAGCATCGCTGGCGACAATTAGCTTGCCGCATGTCCAAACTGGAATTTCATTCTCTTCGCAGAATTGGGTCATCGACGCCCGTCCTGCCACACAGAAATCAGCTTTGAAGGATCCCGGGCGGTAGTAAATTCCTGAGTGAATCACCCCGGAATTGTGACCGCTTTGCTGCGTGCCTTCTTTTGCGTTCTTTTCGAGAATTGCGAGTTTGATTTGCGGAAATCGCTCTAACAAATTCATAGCTGTCGAAAGGCCGATAATACCCGCACCGATGACAATCACATCGTATTTCGTTGAACGCACTTTTATTCTTTCTCTAGCTTTCACTGTAACTATTGAAAAAAAATACCACAGCCCAGCCGGTTAGTAACGCTAGAAATTACCGTTTATCAGCAACGGGAATCTGATAATTTCTATTGATGCCAAATGACTCATCAGATTCAACGATTCCTAAACACGTAACACTATTTGCTTCTTGCATGGTCGATCAGCTCGCACCGTCTGTAGGCGAAAGCACAGTCGAAGTGCTTGAACACCTTGGCGTGAACGTTCATTTTTTGAACGATCAAACCTGCTGTGGCCAACCTGCGTTCAATAGTGGATTTCGATCTGAAGCCCATCCGGTGGCAGCTCGGTTTATCGAATTGTTTGAGAAGACTGATGGGCCAATAGTAGTTCCGTCAGGATCATGCGCAGCGATGGTCCGTAACTACTACGTTGATTTATTCCGTGGCGACGCCGATCTACTGCGACGAGCGGCTCTGGTTGGCGATCGCGTTTTCGAACTCACCGAGTTCATATCCAAGTATTTCGGCACGTCTGCGATTTCTGGAGAACTCAACGCTTCGGCGACGTATCACAAGTGCTGCCATTTACTTCGTGAAATAGGAATTAACGAAGAACCGCTGGACATGCTTTCGAACATCTCAGGTCTTGAGATGACCCCGTTGGAACGAGCTGATGTTTGTTGTGGCTTCGGTGGTGCGTTCTCAGTGAAAATGCCTGATATATCATCGGCAATTCTCGATGAGAAACTCGATTTCATTGAGGCAACCGGTGCATCAACAGTGATTGCTGGTGACACAGGCTGTGTCTACCAGATGCAAGGCGGATTGCGACGGCGTGACTCAAGCGTGAAGGTGATTCACATTGCCGAGGCGTTGGCTAAATCGATACGCAATTCAAGCTCGACGGGAGCGTCGAATTGAAGCCAATCACAGCTAACTTTCGATCGAAAGCAGCTCAAACGCTGAACAACGCTCAGATTCAAGAATCAATCGAGCATGTTTACACGGGCTTCTTCAAAGGACGTTTAACAGCAGCCAGCGATACGCCTGAGTGGGAAGATCTGCGAACTAAGGGCAAGGCGATCAAAGATCACACGATTGCTCATCTCGATTACTACTTAGATCTGCTGGCTACCAATGTCGAGAAGAACGGCGGAAGTGTGTTCTTCGCCGATGACGCCGAAGAGGCGCGCCAGCACATCATCGACCTGGCCCACAAGCGTGATATCAAGACGGTTATTAAGTCCAAATCGATGGTCTCGGAAGAGATGGGACTCGAGAAGGCGATGAACGCCGAGGGGTTCGAGACGGTTGAGACTGATCTGGGCGAATACATAATTCAACTGGCGAACGAGACTCCCTATCACCTGATTGCACCTGCTGTTCACAAATCTCGTGAAGACGTTGCAAAACTTCTTGATGATGATTTCAAGGAAGGCGACAGGGTTCCCGACGCCACCGAACTAACGATGATGGCTCGCAAGAAGCTACGTGGAGTGTTCGAACGTGCCGATATGTCGGTAACAGGCGTGAACTTCGCTGTGGCCGAATCTGGGTCAATAGCGTTGGTTACAAACGAGGGGAACGGTCGCATGTCGACCACAGTGCCTCGCGTCCACGTTGCGGTGATGGGCATGGAGAAGATCGTTCCGTCTATTCAGGATCTGAGCACGATGCTCCGGATTCTTATTCGATCGGCAACGGGTCAACGTATATCAACCTACGTAACGATGGTGAACGAAGCCCGGAAATCGGACGAAGAAGAGGGGCCTGAAGAGTTCCACTTGGTGATCATGAACAATGGTCGTCAGAACTTGCTCGAAGACCCTCAAATGCGAGAGTCATTGAACTGCATCCGCTGTGGGGCATGCTTGAACGCTTGCCCCGTCTACCGCAAGGTCGGTGGGCACGCCTATGGATGGGTATATCCAGGTCCTATCGGAGCTATCGTTTCGCCAGTGCTTACGGGTGTCAAAGATGCCAGCAATCTCCCAAGTGCGTCGTCGCTCTGTGGGGCGTGTCATGATGCTTGTCCTGTGAAGATTAATATTCCGCGAATGCTTCTTGAGCTTCGATGGCGAACTGCCGAGGGATCTACGGATAAGAGCGAACGTGCGTCTTCTGCCAAAGAACGTGGTGTCTGGAAGATGTGGCGCATGGGAATGATGGGACGCAAACGCTTCGATATGGGAGCGCGATTGGCTGGATTAGCGCTTCGTCCTCTGTCTAGAAACGGATGGCTGAAGAAAGCACCACCACCGATTTCAGGTTGGACGTCGACTCGTGACTTCCCGTCCATTTCTTCAGGTTCTTTGAGATCGAAACTAAGCAAACGATTAGGGAGGTCGAAATAATGGCCGACCGAGCTAAGTTCATTTCAATTGTCACGACCGGGTTGGGACGAGATCAAATCGTCGCTCCTTCAGCTGATTCTGCCACGGCTGGATTCGATGATGCTGCCGTCGCAAAGGCGAACGCAGATAGCGCTATGGCAGATGCCAATTCACGTTCAACAGAACTAGCCGATCAGATGGCGACGATGGCAGATACGAACGGATGGAAAGTCCACCGCACTAGTAATCCCGAAGATGCTGCCGATCTTGTTGCGAAAATTTGTGAAGAGAAGAACGCCAAATCGGTTCTGCGATCGACTCACGAAGTTCTTAATCAAATCGGTGTCGACACGGCTGTAGCCAACACTGGAGCTAGTCTTGGAATTACTCAGCATGATGGCGACAACAGCGCAGAGCTAGTCGATGCTTCGAAATCGGCTGCGTTCACGGCCGACATTGGGATCACCGGGGTTGATTACGCTATTGCTGAAACCGGAACTGTCGTGCTGCATCCTCGTAGTGGACTATCTCGCCTGGTTTCGCTCGCACCGCCAACCCACATCGCTGTGCTGAGACCGGGTGAAGTACTTGATTCACTAGACGAATTGTTCGCCATGGAACGCAACGATTTCATGTCGGGCAATTTGGCTGGTTCCATGAACCTAATATCGGGTCCGAGCAAGACAGCCGACATCGAAGGAACGACCGTAACGGGTATTCATGGACCGTTAGAAGTCCACTTGATCATTCTCGGCGAAGCCTAACCAACACACTAAAGGTTGATGGCGATTGCTCGACAGGCTTCTTCGGTTGCGATGGCAACGAGTCGACTTGTGTCATCCATTGCCGCTTTGAGCGACATTGGCCTGTTTACCAGGCTGAAGACTGCGTCGATGCCGTGTTCGTGAACTTCTCTGAATCCGCCACCGAGTGAACCGGCGATTCCGATCACGGGAGTGCCATATCGTTTTGCTCTAGTTGCCACGGCTACTGGAGATTTGTTGAAGACGGTTGAACGGTCGAACTGGCCTTCACCCACGATTACCAGTTCGGCATCTTTTAGGTGATCTTCAAGTTTTACGGCTTCAAGGACGATATCGGCGCCAAGCCGCAAACGGGCGTCGAAGAACCCCATTAGGCCGGCTCCTAGTCCACCTGAAGCACCAGCACCCGGAATTTCGGCGACATCGGTGTGAAGGTCTTTAGCGATAACTTCTGCGAAGTTGCCTAGTGCAGCATCTAGTTCCTGAATATCTTCTGAGGTAGCCCCTTTTTGTGGGCCAAATATCGCCGATGCACCGCGTGTTCCACAAAGAGGATTATTTACGTCGCATGCGACAACGACGTTGACCTCTGCCATTCGCGGGTCGAGTCCTGATACATCGATGTTTTCAAGCGAAGAAAGCGCTATGCCACCACGAGCGATTTCGTCACCGTTCTTATCCGTGAGCTTTCCACCCATCGCTTGAATCATTCCGGCACCACCATCGTTGGTAGCACTGCCACCGACTCCTATGATGAAGTCGGTGAATCCAGCGTCGAGAGCTTCGGTGAATAGCTGCCCAACGCCGAAAGTAGAGGCGTTACGTACGTCTCGTTCATCTTGACCAAGGCGTGCAAGACCTACAGCATTCGCAACTTCGATAACGGCTGTACTTCCATTGCCGAGTGCACCCCAATCAGCCTCGATTGTTCGACCGATAGCGTCTTCAACATTGGCGGTTCTTACTTCGCCGCCCGAGCTGTCGACTAATGCCTGCAGGGTTCCGTCACCACCGTCGGCAACCGGAATGAGAACGGTTTCGGCTTCAGGCCAAACGCGTTTGACGCCTTTCGACATGGCGATTGCGATTTCCATGCCGGTTAGGCTTTCTTTAAATCCTTGGGGAGCAATTACTACTTTCTTCATGAATGTGAGTATAGGCGAGGAGGTAGCCACAATATGGTCGAATAAAGAAGCTATTTATGACGGCTCCAACGGAATCTAAGTAGGGTGACTGCTACACTCGCCGACGAACCCACTAGATTGCGATGAAAATTCCCGATGGCTGAACGCGCCAACTTAAAAAGCTCTTTCAGCTCAACGGTCAACCAACGATCAGATGAGCTAGAGCGTATTGCCCGTGACATTCTCGACCACCCTGAAAGTGGG
>Ga0233439_10006237_pt1 | contig 10695 bp, 12 predicted proteins | sample SI_123_September_6_FD_182713 | JGI IMG/M metagenome (GOLD analysis project Ga0233439, IMG submission 182713) | Seawater microbial communities from Saanich Inlet, British Columbia, Canada - SI_123_September2016_100_MG | ecosystem: Environmental > Aquatic > Marine > Inlet | place: Canada: British... | reverse complement strand
CTTTGGAGCGGCTTTGCGTTTAGTTGCTGCCTTTCTCTTTGGAGCTGCTTTTTTAGCTGCAGTTTTTCTAGTAGCTTTTCTCTTTGGAGCTGCTTTTCTTTTTGCTGCTGCTTTTCTCTTTGGAGCGGCTTTTCTCTTTGGAGCGGCTTTTCTCTTTGGATCTGCTTTTCTAGCTGCAGTTTTTCTAGTAGCTTTTCTTTTTGGAGCTGCTGCGGTAGATTTTCTAGTTGATCTACGTTTAGTTGCAGCTTTTCTTTTTGTAGCCATACAGAATTCCGTAATTTCATTGTTTTTCAGTGGTTAAACTAAAGAAATTTACACAATTTGATTACAAATTGTCAAGTAATTTTATTTGATTTTTTTTATTTTGATCGTAAAATTTCTAATTACTTCTTTTTCAAACTTTTTTCTAGCCTCAGGATCAATTATTTTTCTAAATTTTTTTTATTTGTACGGTATTTTGGTCGCAATATTGGTTATTTTTTTAAAAATTATTTTTTTCTAGTTTGCTTTTAATTTTTTTACAAAAATTTATGTTGTAATTTTTTTAGATCTATTTTTGGTTACATGCCACGTCTTTTGATGATGGTTAACACATCTTCATCAAGCATTATGTGAGTTAATCCAACACGTTGTCCTCCAAACTTTACACTCTTTCCCCAAATCAACCCGTATCTGAATTCTCGTTTTAGTCTTCGATGTAGTTTGTTACAAATGTCTTCTACAGTATCTCCCTCTCTTGCAATAAGCGGATCTACAAAGTCTGCTTCCCCTCCTTTTGGTTTCAAGTAAATTCTAATGAACTTTAATTTTTCATATATCTTTTCTTTAAGTAATTCGATGTTGGTATCAGAGTTTGCGGATACTTCTATTACATCTGATTTGATTTTTGTTTTCAAATCTTTTAGAAATGCATCATCTACCAGATCAATTTTATTTAGAACGGTTAATGCTTTAGAATAACTAATGTTTCCTGCAATATGATCAGCTAATTGCTCTGATGTCACGTCTTCTCTAACTACAACACGCGCACTTACCAAACCATAGAGATGTAAAATATCTTTGAGATGATCTACTGAAATTTTTGTAAGCTTTACTTGTTGTGCAACTGCAATTCCACCCATTGCTGCTTTCTCAATTGTAATGTTTGGTGGTAATTGATTTAGTCTAATTCCAATGTTTCCTAATTCGTTAACTAGTACATCTTCGTGAAATGGTTGAAACACATCTAATATTAGTAATACAAGATCTGCCGTTCTTGCAACTGATAAAATCCTCTTTCCTAATCCTTTACCTGAAGACGCTCCTTTGATGATTCCTGGAAGATCTAATACCTGAATGTTGGCACCTCTATACTCCATCATTCCTGGAACTACTGTCAGTGTGGTAAATTGAAATGCTCCTACTGTGGATTTTGCACTGGTCATTTTGTTAAGTAATGTGGATTTTCCAACACTTGGTAATCCGATGAAAACAACTGTGGCATCTCCATTTCGCCTGACATCAAACCCATCTTCTTTCTTTCCAGATTTTTTGACAACATCATCTTCTTGCTCTCTTTTGAGCTTTGCAATTTTTGCTTTGAGTAAACCTATGTGTTTCTCTGTAGCCTTGTTAATCTGAGTTTTTGCCATTTCATCTTGAATGGCCTTAATTTTTTCAGGAATTCCCAATATCGTTCACTCCTTTTCCCTTTCTTTTCAAATAAAACCGTATAACTTGCACTTAGTAGCAAATATTATTCGGTTCAAAAAATCATTATTGTGAAAAAGAGAACATTTGCAGTAGATATTGATGGAACTATTACTGAAAATGGCGGGGGTAGAATACATCTTGAAGCCCTTGAAGCATTGCGTCGATTAACTACCATGGGGCATGATGTAATTTTTGTAACTGGACGGTCTTCAGTTGAAGCATATTTGTTATCTGTCTTTGGTGGAACTACAAAAATTGCAGTAGGTGAGAATGGCGGTTGCATTTCAACTGATTCTGATGAACACATCTTACTTGGAAATATGGATGAATGTAAAAAAGCACTTGAAATAATTAAAGACAATATTGACAATGTCCAAGAAAAACATGTTTTTCCTCGACTGACTGAAGTTGTTTTGGAGAGAACATTTGATTTAGAATTGGCACAAAAATTACTTGCTGAAAAAAATGTCTTAGTTGAATTATCTGACAGTCAATATGCATATCACATTAATTCTCCTGGAATTGACAAGGGAACTGGATTTAGAACAATTATGGAAAAATTATCTATATCTACTGAAGATGTAATTGCAATTGGAGATAGTGCAACTGATATTCCATTGTTTAGAGTTGCAAAAACAAGTATTGCATTAGGTAATGCATCCGATCAAGTAAAGTCTGAGGCAACTATGGTGGTATCTACTCATGCAGGAGATGGGGTTCTTGAGGCATTAGATAAATTAGCACCTACACTCTATGAAAAATAGATATGACTTTCAAATCTATTCTTGATGAAATTGAAAATAATTTAAAGAAAATATTATCTGATCTATCTATATCTGATGTAAAGTTCTCTGTTGAACCTGCAAAACCTGGTTTTGGTGATGTTAGTTCTAATGTTTCATTTTTACTTGCAAAATCTCTAAAGAAAAGCCCAAAAGAAATTGCTGAAATGCTTTCTGAGAAATATTCTTCATGTACTAATACACTTGTTTTAAAATCAGAACCACACCCGTCTGGATATCTTAATTTTATTGCAAACTGGGATAAACTTAGTCAGTTAATTCTATCTGAATCATACCTTGACACATGCGGTGATGTTGAACTTGGAAATGGTTCTAGTGTGGTAGTTGAGCATACTAGTGTTAATCCGAACAAGGCACTCCATATTGGACATATTAGAAATATCATAATTGGTGACACTGTATCTAGAATTTTATCAAAAGCCGATTACAAAGTAAATGTACTAAACTACATCGATGATTCGGGATTACAGGTAGCTGATATCATAGTTGGATTCAAACACTTTGGATATGCAGATGAGCCTCCTGATGGGAAAAAATTTGATCATTACTGTGGTGATGACGTTTATGTCAAAACAACTGAAAAATATGAGGCTGATTCTAGTTTGGAGGATATTCGAAAGAATGTTCTCAAGGAACTTGAAGATGGAACTTCTGAAACTGCAAAGTTTGGTGATAAAATAACTCGACGAGTACTGGCAGGACAACTGGAAACTTGTTGGAATTTTGGTGTAACTTATGATTGTCTAAACTTTGAATCACAAATTATTCGCTCAGGGTTGTGGAGTAAAATTTTTGAGAAACTCAAAGAGATGAAACTAGTTGAATTTGAAAATGAAGGGAAAAATGGTGGATGTTGGGTTATTCGTGGTGATGGTAAAGAAGAAGATAAGGTGATAGTTCGTAGTAATGGAACTGCTACATACATTGCAAAAGACATTCCATATGCTGCCTGGAAACTTGGGCTACTAGAGGATCCATTCAACTATGAAAAATATGAAAAAGAGCAACCAAATTCCCGAGTTTTATGGCAAACTACTTTGAAAGAAACTGATAAGATTTCTAAAGATTTCACCGGAGAGAAAGTTGTTACTGTAATTGATTCACGTCAAGCAAATTTGCAAAAAATTATCACAACTCTGATGGAGAAATTCAAGTCTGTGCCTGATGCATATAATCATCTGGGATATGAGTCTGTAACTCTGAGTTCTAATACTGCAAAAACTTTGGGGCTAGAAACTGATGGCAAACAAACTCAAATGTCTGGTAGAAAAGGACTGTATGTTTCAGCTGATTCAGTATATGATATTTTAAAAGAGAAAACAAAAGAAGAAACTAAAAAAAGACATCCTGAAATGAATGACTCTGAAATTGAAGCAATTGCTCATTCGGTATCTGTTGGTACCATTCGATATGAAATGATTAAGCAAGATTTGGATAAAATAATTACATTTGATTTGACAAAATCCCTTAGCTTGGAGGGTGATACTTCACCCTACATCCAGTATACTCATGCAAGAGCATCAAGAATTTTGGAGAAATCAGGACGTACTCCAACTATTGATGTTGATTTCACTTTATTGAAGGAAAAATCTGAATTAGATTTGATTAAAAATATTGGTCTCTTTAATTTACAAGTTAGAGATGCTGCAAATAATCTATCTCCGAAAGTAATTGCACGTTATTGTTATGATTTGGCAGTTTCATTCAATTCATTTTATGAAAAGTCCAAAGTTCTTGGTTTGGATGATGTGGAATTGGAGAATTCTCGTCTCTGCTTGGTAAATTCATTTAAAATTGTTTTAGAAAAGGCACTAGATCTCTTAGGAATTCAATCTCCTGATAGAATGTAATGTCCTAGGAAGAAAACTAGTTCCTTCCTAGGGATATTCTACTGAGCCGAAGCCCTATAGAATATCTTGGCGTGCAAACCAATTATTCACTAGGGTTTGTTTTACTCCAATAAACTTTACTTTACAAAAATCACTTGAGAATTGAATTGATCTATAGAATATCTATGAGTGCATAAATTTCATGATTTTAAAAAAATCATCTAGTTTTTACATTACTGTGTAGATAATTTGTTGCGTGATTCCAAAAATCGCGATTACCAAATCGGGTAATCGAAACGCAATTGTGAAGAATGGATTCTCTCCAATCTTCATGAGATTGGAAGGGCCTCTTCAGTTCTTTCAATCTCGCTTTTGATAAATTTTAAAAAATTCTAAACTGTTGAACAAATTTCATATCTTCATACTTTTTATGAAAATATGATTTTAAATACTATTCATGATTTACTAATATTATTGTGTTATTTAGTCCATGAACAGACACCTCTTAATTTCATAATCGATCAAAATTAGAGATGGATATGGGATCAAATTGACATCTGTAATTGTAGTTGATGATAATGAGGATATTGTATATTCCATGTCTGAACTTTTAGAACTTTATGGAGTTAATGTAGTTGGCAAAGGCTACAATGGACTGGAAGGTGTAGAACTATACAACAAACTTCATCCTGATGCAGTTTTACTTGATTTAATGATGCCAGAATATGATGGATTATACGCATTAAAAGAAATTAGAAAAATTAATCCTAAAAGTGTCATACTAATTGTTAGTGGTGGGTCATCCCTATCGATGAACGAAGATATGGAAACTTTGAATCCTAATAGAATCATTTGCAAGCCAGTCGATGTAAATACTTTGGTTGGGATAATTTTGGAGGAGACAAACACTACAATGCCATTTAAAATTCAATATTCATTCAAAGATGATCTAAAGTCCTACACTTGTATAATGACTTATGATCAATACAAGAATTTCAAAGAATTACCTGTATTGCAAAAATGTAAAATTCTCAAAAACGATGAGGAAAACATTGAAGCATACAAACAAGAAATGCAAAAGGCATTAAATTTGGCAGCTGAAAATGACCTTACTCATATTCAAAAATTATCTCAATTAGTTTAGTTTATTTTCTTGGTCTTCGTCTAGGGTTCTTTTCATAGTATTTCTCAACATTGTCATTCCACTCTTTAGTTTCTACAAGGCGAGAACGGGCATGTGGTCTTTTACCGTTGTTTGAGAGTACTGTACTGTTGTTTTCATAGAATTTGTCTGTCTCATTAATTATGACATCTAAAAATTCTGATGCTCCTTTTGCTTCTTCACTTTTTGGGTCTTTATGAGACAAAATTGACTTTGCAAGTGTCTCGATTTTTGCTATTTTGATTCTATATTCGCTTAATACTCTGTGATCAAAGGAAATCATTTCATTTTTGCTCCATTTTACTAGTGTATGTTCATTTCGGTCTTCTTATCCGTACATTGATTTGTCCATTGTTGCATCAGTTGTGTTGTTTTGAGCTGAAAATCCGCTGAAATTAGAGCGAAGAATTTTTTGAACATGTCCTGACACTCTTGCTACATTATCCCATGAGTTGTGAAATGAGATCCTATCTAATGCTTGTTCATCTACGTGGGAGAATATTGCCAATCCTGCAATATTTTCTCCATCTTTAATCCACTGATGGCCCACTCCGCATGTTGCACAAATCTCACTAATCTCCATTATTGCTTTAGAAAATAATGGATTTTTCATTACTAGTAATTTTGAATCTTGTGGTGGAAAACGCATATTCACATTGATGTGAACTCTATCTTCACGATTTGAATTTTTACTAACTATGACATTGCTCCCTACATGAAATTGCCAATCAATTATCTTGCTTTTTTCTTTAATTTTTTCAGTTTGATCCTCATATTTGATATTTGTAACTTTGATGAATTCTTCAACTAGATCTTTCATTTCTTGAGCAGTTTTTGTCATGAGTTTGATTGTTCCTTATTTGATATATCCATGTTAGAGAAAAAAAGAATTAATGGCTGTGTCCACAACCACAGGAATCGTGACCTTCTTGTCCTTGAGATTCGCTACCTGCACATTTGGAACATTTCTCTGCTCCTGTTGGAGAGAAAAAACCAATTCCACATGATACGCATTTTTGATTTGACATAATGAGAGTAAAAAATTGCCGTATTTAATGAATACGCATTATTTAGGCTGGGGATGAAAATAATAAAGTTCAGAATAATTTAGTTTTGGTTATTCAGTTTTTTGAAATACTCTGTATTCTCCGATGATAGAGTTACATTTGTGACATGTGTATTGCCCTCTTTCTATCAGAGTTAATCCATCTGCAACTGCTTCGTTTGGTTGCTCTTCAATTTGTATTTGAGTAGGACCATCAAACTCTGAATCACATTGTTTGCAAAAGTGTTTTGACATTTTTGCAGTATCGAGTTTTTCAAGTGATGCTAAAAAATGCTTATCCATATTTGGAACAAGTTTTGATTTTGTTACTTGCTCATCAGTAAGATCTGCATTGACCCATCCACCTGATCCGGCTAGTTGAATTTCTGTCAATTTGATAATGTACCATGTTTGGTCTTAAAATACTGTTTGAACTAGAATTTTTTTTACTCTTGCCCTGGAAAAACAAGTCAGTCTCCTTCACTATGGAGACTCTAAAATGTATTAACTAGTTTATGTGAGCATTGGGCTCTTCCAGCTAACACCGCGAGATGTCTCTGACTCATTGAATCCATTACGTCTATGTTTTTGTTAAAAAACCAGAATCAAAAATGATTACTTTTAGGTTAAATTTCTAAACGCTCGATCAAAAAAATCACGCGTAATTGTTTTAGAACCCTCTTATTTCTAAATACAAGAAATAGCTTCATTATTCGGCAATATTCATCAAATTTGAGGAAATCAGATAGAACCCGTTGTAATAATCATCAGCACATAACTTTAATTTTTGAGGTAAATAACACTTTGAATCATGCAGTTATGGTGAATTTTCTCATTTAGTTCATTACTCCATTACTGTCTTTAGAGTCTGATTCTACTATTGCTTTGATTTGGGATGTGTCTTCACAGTTTTTTCTAAATCCTATAGTGTGCTCTAAAATCCTGACCATACCATGTCGTTTGTAACTGCTAGTTGATTCATCATATTCTTTGTCATGTTTTGTTAAAATCACAGCTTTGACTTTTTTCTTACATGTTTTGCAATAAACAAAAATCTCTTTCATACTATTTCTAAATTATTTGTAAACTTAAGGTTATTGGAATGATTTCACTCTATGCCTTTTTCTAACTTTATTTTTTTAATAACTTCTTGAACCAATTCTTCATCTTTTGTAACTAATTCTTGGAGTTTTTCCTTGTATTCATCCTCACCCCATCTATCTTTACTAAACATCTCTTTGACTAGATTCACAATCTCTGATTTGTTTCTCTGATGATTGAGTTTGGCAATTTCTGCACCTTCCATAAATGGTATTAAATAATTGTGAATTTTAAGCGTATTGATTTTTTTACTAGAACTGTAAAATAATATCATTGAATTTCAACTGTATCTTTACCTCTTGTAATTTCAAGCAAAATAATGTCGAAGAAGAAGAATTTCTAAACCATTTGAATGAAGAACATCCTGATGAAATTCTAGAAATTTCAAATAAAGAGAACATTCCAATCAAAATGGCTAAAATGATAGCAGTGACAAACTCTACCGTATTCATTAATTCTGGATAATTGGCTACAAAATGAGTTTAGAATCTACTCATTTGCCTGTAACGTAGAGAATATACAATATTGATGAGGCGATAACTGAAATTCCAATAATTGCTACCAGTTCTTTTGTTGAAAATACACTTGTTCTGGCACTCATGAATTCTTTATAGAAATTCCAAACTTAAGCTTATTGAAAGTCAGTTTATTTGATATGGGCAAAAACGCCAAGATCAACCAGTAGATTCTTATCTAAAATTTTGAGGCAAAATATATGACTAAAATTAAAAATAATTCTCCGGTCTTATTCTTCTATAACAATTCAAAAAAATGGCTAGCTAAAATTTCAAAAAAAGAATCCTTCCACACCCACATTGGGGTACTCAAACATGCTGATGCAATTGGCAAAGAGTATGGTTCTAGATTGATGACAAACAAGGACAAGTACGTCTATCTTTTGGAACCCACAATGTATGACTATGTAATGAAAATTCAACATGGAACACAAATTGTGTATCCTAAAGATATTGGATACATTATTGCAAGAGCTGGAATTGGTGATGGACAAAAAATCTTGGAGATTGGAACTGGAAGTGGTTCGTTGACATCATTTGTAGCTAGTGTTGTAAAACCACGTGGACATGTATACACATTTGATGTAGATGAAAACTTTATGAGAATTGCTGCAAAAAATATTAAAAAAGCAGGCGTTTCAAAATATGTAACTCAACATAATCTTGATTTAAAAACTGCCAAAAAAATGCCGTTGGAGGAAATGGATGTGGCCATAATTGATTTAGGTGATCCTTGGGTTGTAATTCCTCAAGTTAGAAAGATGCTAAAAGGTAGTGGAACAATGTTTGCAATTTGTCCTACAATGAATCAATTAGAAAAATTGACCCTGGCTCTAGTTGAAAATGAATTTACAGACATTGAATCTACTGAACATATCATTAGAACTATCGAGGCTAGGGAAGGAAAAACAAGACATTCGTTCCAAGGAATTGGTCATACTACCTACCTTTGCTTTGCAAGAAAGGCCTTTTTTGGTAGAAAGACTCGAAAATCTGCAGAAACTCCAAAAGTTCCTGTAACTTCAAAAAAGACTCCTTCAAAAACTGTTAAAAAAACTAGCACAAAAATTACAAAAAAGACCCGTGCAAAAACCACGAAAAAAGCAACCAAAAAATCTGCCTAGTCCTTCTTTGATACTTTAAAACAAGATTTATTCGTCTATTTTTTAGAGTGTATGGTATGGTTAGAAAGAATCTCACTGCGGCATTGGTTAAGAAATTCATCCCTGCCAGAAAATCAAAATCTAGAAAAGGTGATAATGGCATTGTTTTAGTTGTTGGTGGAAGTTACATTTACCATGGTGCGCCAATACTATCTTCACTTGCTGCATTGAAATGTGGAACTGATCTAGTTTACACCTCTGTTCCAAAAGTCAACGTTACTCCTACTCGTGCTGTTTCTCCAAATTTAATTGTGATTCCTTTAGTTGATCAAAAATTGACATTGGGTGCAGTAAACAAATTGATTGGCGCTTTACCTCGTAATTTACATTCTGCAACAATTGGAATGGGTCTTGCAATACAAGAAAAAAATTCACTTTTACATTTTGTAAAATCTTTACTTGACAGAGATGTTAGATTGTCTCTTGATGCTAGTGCATTAATTCCTGACGTTCTACCACTTTTGGCAAACAAGAATGTTGTAGTTACTCCACATGTAGGGGAATTCAAACGATTATTTGGTGATGTCCCATCAAACACAAAAAATGAACGAATCAAACTTGTAGAGTCTAAAGCAAAAGAATTTGGAATTACTGTTCTGTTAAAAGGTGCAACTGATATTGTATCTAATGGCACTACTACCTATCTTAATGAGAAAAAAACCCCTGCAATGACGGTTGGTGGAACAGGTGATGTTTTGTCTGGATTGGTAGCAGGATTGCTATCTAATAATAGAAATCCTTTGGAATCTGCGGCAGCTGCCACATTCATTAATGGATTGGCAGGAAAAGCCACACAGAAACGATTGGGATTGCACATGACATCCATGGATCTTTTAGATGATATTCCAACTGTTATGAAGCCTTTTGATAGAATTGTGTGAGTAAAATGATTCCAATAAAACATGTTGATTCTCACATGGATGAACTTGTTTAAGATTTACAGATCTTAATTCGCCAACCTAGTGTTTCTGCAAAAAATGAGGGGATTGAAGAATGTGCAGTTTTAGTTCAAAAACTATTAAAAAAATCTGGGGTTCATTCAGAAATTTTACGATTAAAGAAAGGTGTTGCACCTATTGTATATGGTGAAATAAAGTCGAAACAAAATCCCAAAAAAACTCTAATGTTTTACAACCATTATGATGTTCAACCTGCAGAACCTTTTGATTTGTGGAACGATCCTCCATTTAGCGGTACAATAAAAGGAAACAAAATCTTTGGACGTGGTGCAACTGATGATAAGGGTGAATTAATCACTCGAATTAAATCTGTAGAGGCATGTTTGAAAACAACTGGTGACGTACCTTGTAACATAAAATTTGTAATTGAAGGTGAAGAAGAAACTGGTAGTGCTCACATTGAAGAATATTTAAAAAATACAA
>Ga0233439_10006235_pt1 | contig 10696 bp, 19 predicted proteins | sample SI_123_September_6_FD_182713 | JGI IMG/M metagenome (GOLD analysis project Ga0233439, IMG submission 182713) | Seawater microbial communities from Saanich Inlet, British Columbia, Canada - SI_123_September2016_100_MG | ecosystem: Environmental > Aquatic > Marine > Inlet | place: Canada: British... | reverse complement strand
TCTTTTACTTTCATTCCACTGTAATCTGGAATTATGCGTGTACCTTCAGATACCAGCATTTCGCCATACTCTAAATCGTGATTAAATGGTGGAATATCTTTGAAAATACAAGCATCTTCGGTAGTAGTAATGATACCGTCACTCTTACCATCAACATCATCTATCTTTTCTAAATGTTCAATTTCTGTAACTAGTTCTCTTAGACCTTTCATGATTTCACCTCTACTCCATTGTTCCATCATTTCATTTCCTCCAATACATCATCAGAGTAATCATCCATGCTTTGTGATCGTGGTTCGTTAATTTCTGAAACATCTTCACATGGATTACATGCAGATTGAATGATTCCAGGCAAGTAATACAATATCACTAATGCCACACTAATCAAGGGATTAACAAATCCTAAAGCAATTGTAAAAATCCAAAAGAAAATCTTGTTAATTGTGTTCATCAGTCATAGACCTCATCTAGATTATACCCATCATCATAGTCAAAAGACTCATCAGCATCAGATGATTCTGATTTCTTTTTTTCTTTAGAATCAGTCATGGGATCCTCCTAATCGTTCTAGTTCAGCACGTCCTTCAGCCACACGTTGCTCCAAATTATTTACCATTCCACGATAATATTGCAAAGAAATTTCTGCACGTCTCAAGTCTTCAGCCTGATACGTCTTTGCAAGAAACTTTGGAAGAATTCTAGTTAGTTTCAATTTCCATCATCCCGAATACTTTTCAATTTCTTTTCTAATCCCTGAAATTCATCTAAAATCTCTTTTATATTTTCAAAAGACAAAAGAACATAATTATCATGATTACTCTTATCTCTAATTATTAATCCGAAACTAGCCTCTCCTTCACCAAAATCCATGACTTTCAATTTTCTTTCTCCTTTTGTTCTTCCAACTTTTCTTTGAGATTTGCAAATGACATTGCAATACTATCTTCACATGAGAAATTCTTTTGTCTAAATAGAATAGTCATGAGTTATCTCCATAATACATTGGTTCATCATGATCATCAAATTCTCTAATGATTCTTGGATACATTGTAGATTTCATTTTAAATTCCTCCCACCATTGATGGATGAAATGCTACAACTCCAATGAATTGACTTGCTTTGAGTAACATTCTATCAAAAGTTACAAGAACAAAGTCTTTTGCTTGACATAAACTCAGGATTTTATTGTCTCCGTTGTGACAAACCTGAAATTGATTTGTGATTTGTGAAGCGTTTGAAAGTTCATCATCATTTATTGAAATGATTTCAATTTTTCTTCCCAATAGTAAAGATAGTTTTGCAATGATTTTCTCAGGCAAGTATCCACGTACTCGTTTCACTTCACCTAACACAACATCACATAAAATGATCTTGACTGATTTTCCTCTAAGACGGGCTTTGAGTCCAGAGGCTACTTTTGGTTTCTCCATAATGTCAATTACGACACAAGAGTCTAGTGCTATGTTTTGTGTTTGATTCATAGAATAACTACGAATTAGAAATTATTATATAACATCACAATAGTATGCATACTGTAGATACTATAATGACTAATTTAGCCACGTTTCGAGTCCATATTGCCCCATTAGGCTTTGAAATTGACAGAATTACCATTCCATTAAAGCAAACAAAGGCTGACAAATTATGGTTACTAGCACATGATAATCGCTCAGCTGATTTGTCAGCTCCATACCTTGATAAAATAAAAAAAGAATGTAAGAAACTTGGAGTGGAAGTCAAAGTAGCATACAGTGACAGACTGAGTTTGTTTAAAGCAATAAAATCAATTAAAGATATTATCGAACAAGAAAAAGGCAATTACATTTATGTCAATGTAGCATCAGGATCAAAAATTCAAGCAATTGCATGCATGATGGCATGCATGGTGTTAAAAGAGTGCGATAACTTGCAGCCATTTTATGCAGAACCAGAAAGTTATGCAGCATTTGAAGGAAAACAACAATCATTTGGAATCAAAGATACAATACCCCTCCCAACATATGAGATTCAAACACCAAAACCAAAATTACTTGCAGCATTAAAAATAATTTCAGAGCAAAAGAATCAAAAAATTACAAAAAAAGAAATGGCACAAATTGCAGAAGAGCAAGAAATCATTACAGTAAATGCTGAAGAGTCAAATCATTCTCAAGCAAGATTTGCAAGCCTTGATAAAAATATTATCTTACCATTAGAAAGAGATTGGAAGTTTATTGAAATAGAAAAGATTGGTAGAAACAGATGGATAAAAATTACTCAAGAAGGTAGAGATGCTGCAGAATTTTTAATTTAATCAAGAAAATAATGATAAAAAATTACGTTGTTCATCAGAAAGATTGAAAAGATTTTCATTACGAGTAGGATAAATTTCATACTCTGTCCACTGGGATTCAATAGTGCTTGTTTGCTTTGTAATTTTTATTCCCCTTTGTTTTGATTGTTGAAGAAAAGTATCAGAATGTATCAAGAAAATATATGTAATTACAAGAGGTCTAGTCGTATTTTTTGAAGACGTTTGGGATATTTTGGGTCCGGAAAGTACCAAATAGTAATCAGGTGGTGAATCCAAACTTAGATCAAGTAATGTTTCACGTTTTGAATAAAATTTTACATTTACTGATTTTCCCTTTAAGGTGCCTGATTGAAAAAATCCATCATGACCTTTTTGTGTTGCAGAAGAATTCAAATTAATATCAAAAATTTTAGATGCAATATACTCCCCCAAATGACCAGTAAATGCAGGTCTTTGGATTATTTGAGAGATATCAGTATCAATAGAGTTACGTGTTTTGATTAAATCAGATAATGTCTTTAGAGAATCCATATTAAGAAATTCTATTGGTGTTATTTGCAATTTGTTGTAACAGGGATTTAATTTCTCTTAATTCTCCCAAAATATCATTAGATATTGAGCTATCCATAATTTTAAAAGTGAATTATATCTCTTAACCTTTACTACTAACTGTTAAATTTTAATTTCATATTTTAAAAACAGATCAGATAGTTTTACTAGTTCTGAATCAAAATTAGAAATGTTAGATGTATTATTCATTAAACCAATTTTAATTGCATCATAGTATTGTAATTTATTTTGTGCTTTCTCTTTTCGTTGTGATTCAGTAACACTAGAATTCTCTAAATCTTTTAAATTAGCTAAAATATCGGCAAACTTTACTATTTGTGCCTGCCAAGTACCATTTTTGAGCTGATTACAATAAGCAATTTCTCTATCTTTTCTAATCATTCTAGTATCTTTTGTTACAATTGCAACAATATCAGCAGTCTCTTTGCCAAACTTTTCAATATCATCATAGTCTGTATCAGTATCCTCTATTGTATCATGTAACCAACCTGCACAAAGAATTACATCATCAGTGATTCCTAATTTTCTTAAATTTTCAACTACTTTCTCTAAATGTTTCCAATATGGTGTTTCATTATCATCTCTAGTTTGATGTTCATGTTGTTCTTTTGCAAAATTTTCTGCATCAACTAGTCCTTTCAATCTAATTCTTTTTCCCATTCCATTCTTAGTTCAGGCATTGCTTTGTGTAACCACTCATACCACTTTACAAATTCTTGTGTTTCTTGTTTGATGTAATTTTCAATCTCATCATAATTTTTTTCATGATACCAATCAATTAATGGAGAACCACTATGTTTTTTTCCAGTGAGTTTGTCAAGACCTGATCCTTTAAACTCACCTTTATTCATCAAAATTCCAACGGTTCTCAAATCAATACATGGTCTTGCCAAAATACTAATTGGAAACAAATCATCATATCTAGATGATTTTTCAAGCAAAAATTTATGCTCAAATCCCAAATTATACCCAACTGGAACAAAATCAAATGAATACTTGTTTGTAATTGGAGAGTCTTCAATGAATTGACGAAGCATCTCTTTTTCACCCAACTCCCATTCTTTGAGTATAGTCAAATCACCAATTATTTTACCAGTTCCACGTTCTAGTTCAGCATACTGTATTGTGATTATCTTATGTTCTACCTCATCTAATCCAGTAGTTTCAATATCAAGATAGTATGTCGTCACATTGTACCTAATTTTTGGAGATATTTGACTGTGATCATCACATGCTAATAGTATGTATTGTATGCATACTATTGTCATGTTCCATAATAATAAAGAATTTCCATACTAAATATGAAACAAACAATGTATCCAAGAATCATCAGGGAGTTTGATGACGGACCTGATGAGGATCCAATGGTTTATGGAGGAAACAACTAATGAAACAAAATCCTGCCAGAAAGGCGTTATCAGAAAGACTCCACGAGTCAGAGTTACAGTACGATATTAATCGTATGATAACTGAAAGAGATTATCACATCTCACAAGGTTATATCTTTGAGGAAGCAATCAAGGAAAGAAAACAGGAACTACAACAAATTCACGAAGCAGTTCCAGATGAGGAGATGTACAAATGAACTTCTCTATCATTAGAAACATTGCAAACAAAATAAAAGATGCAAACATTTCTGAGGGAGTCAAAGTTCTCAACAAGTCAGTCCAAGAGTTTGGAGATTCTATGGATAAACTAACCAAAGAACTCAATACAACTGGAACTGGAAAAGTCAAGATTTGGTCAGAAAAAAATGATGACTCTCAAAAAATTAGTAATGATATGGAAAAGATTTGGGGGAAGAAAAATTGACTTTGTTTACAATCAAACCAGTTGAGGAAGTATTAATCGCAGATCTTATTCAAGATGATCTTGAAAATTTTCTTTACATCAGTCGTGTAAGCAATGCATCTAGCGCAATTTGGGTTGACGGTATGATTATTGGGCTACATCCATCTCCACCTACAGAAAAAAATGTAGAGCGATACTTTGAAGGAACTAGAATTTATGAAAGAGTGGTCTTTGTCAAATATCCTAAATATGCAAAAACTGTAAAATGGAATGGCGGAATTTTTGAACTTCCGTTACGAAATTACAAAAACATTTCCAGATTTTGTGAACTTGCAAAGTGGATAAAGACACAGCCAGTATGGAATGAAGTTCGGGAGATTTCAAAATGATTGCAGATAGTATCAAGTCATTGGTAAAACAAAGAAAAATTCTATATGGTCAATATGTTTGCGACATGAAAAAAGTAGATGGAATTATTGCAAAAAACATCATTCACAGGCACAAAGAGGACCAATTTATGGATTCATGGAGTAAAATAATAGATAATCCAGGTAATAAGATAATTCTTTCTAAACCAGATCAAGTCAAATTTTTTGATGATTGTAAAGCCCTTGTAAATTCAATTAATGAAATTCGTTTAGCACAGAAAGGAGAATCTATCAAAAAAACTGCTCATGTTCAACTACAAAATATTCAAAAAATAGATGATGAAATCAGGAAATTGAAAATTCAGCAAAGACAAGGAGATGAGTACTGATGAGGTGCAAAATCTGTGAAATCCCTCACAAAAATACTGCAAAATATGATTTGTGGTTAGAACATAAAGTTTGCAGAGTTTGTGGGAGTCTTTTTGATTTGTTTTCATGGAATGGAAATAATCTTGAAGAATATTGGAGAATTAAAAATTGAAAGATTCAAAACTAAATCGTAAAGAACTAGGAGAATTATTTGTTCGTTTCAGAAAAGAATATCCAGATTTTGATGATTTATTAAATGAGCGAGATAAAATTGTCAGGATTATAGAAACTCATTTAATTACTGTAGATGCATTAAAAACAGAATTAAAAAAGTGGGACAATAAAATTGAGAAAGAATTTCAAAATTTGAGGAATAAAAATTGAATTCTCAAAAACAAATTCTAAATCAAGAAGTCATAGATGCAGTAGCAGAAAAACAACAAGAAGTTTTTGATATAAAATTTCAAAATATTATTTACTATATGGAAAATAAATCTAAAATAATATATCAAGAAAAATCTGTTCCAATTGATTTTCTTAAAGCAACATCAGAAATGAATAGTTTAGATTGGACTGACAAGTATAACCATATTGGATTTGATAATCTTTCAAAAACAGGTGAATGCGTTCAATTCATTCGTCAAGGGGAGGATAAATGGTATGCAGAAGTTCCAATTCTAAAAAATGGTCGATGGACTAGATACACATGGATATCTTATTCAGACACAAAAACTGTAACTAACATGCTACGTCTGTTTTTTGAAGAAGTTCCTTGGTTTGGAATGATTTCTTGGAAGATGATGAGGTTCAAACATTGACCAAGCCAACATGTCCTAGATGTAATAGTAAAAATCAAGTAAAGATTCTGTATGGCTTGATAAGATTTGAGAAATGTGATGAAGCGAAGATAAAAAAAGATAGGGATAATGGGAAAATTGTCATGGGAGGATGTTCTAGAAACGTAGATTCCCCAATATGGAGCTGTAAAGATTGTCATCATAGGTGGGGAAATGAAAAGGAAGAGTTTCTTAAATGGTTGAATCGCAATGGGTGAAATCAAACCACCATGTCCTCAATGTAAAAGCAAAAGTGTTGCACAGATATTTTGGGGATATCCTGCAAATTTTGATGAAAAAATGGAAAAACAAATTGAGAGAAAAGAGATTGTCATGGGAGGATGTATTGTTACAGACCATGATCCAAATTGGGAATGCAATGACTGTTACAATAGATGGGGAGAACGAGAAGATTGAATCAATGAGGTAGAAAAGAAATCATGAACGTTTTAAGAGAATTAGAAAATTAAAGAATATTTCTTCAAGATGGATAATGAGGCATTAGTTCTTTAGCTTGAAATATAGTAATTTTTCCTTCTTTTTTTGTTTGATATCCAACTAAACATTTTGCCCCTCCAAATTCAAAAATCCAATCAAGACATCCACCACAGGGAGTAAACTTTGTTCTTTCTGCAACAATAATTATTGCATCAAGTTTTTTGTGACCTGCTGAAACCATGGCCGAAATTGAGGATATTTCTGCATGAATGTCATGAGAACGGAACTTGTGCTCAATATTACAACCACCAAAAATTTTTCCTTTAGATGAAACTGCTGCACCTACCTTTGTTTTTCCCAAAATTCTAGCGTTTTCTCTAAATTTCCAGGCATGATCTGCAAGATTTTCCCATGTAGAATCAGTTATTTTCATAAATTATCTCATTTATGAAATACATTGTTTTATCTTTATCCAGAATTTGACAATCTCTAAAATACATGTCAGATAGAAATTAATTATTAGTATTTAATTAGGATTTAATAATTCATTTACTATTTTCTTCAAATCAACAAAATTCTGAGATTTGATTAATTCTAAACATGTTTTTACATTAATTCGTTTTACGTGTACCTTTAATCCGGTTCTTGATGTATATGTCCCACTTCCGGCATTTTCAAATTCAGGAGTTATTGCAAATGCATATGGAATAGGTTTCCCATCAGGATTTTCTTTTCCAAATTCATGCATATAAAATCCAAGTTGATACAGATCTCCAGATGAAATATTTTTTGTCTTATATTTTACATCAATGATTTGTTTTGTTACATCTCCATCTCTGATTATTACGTCTGGTCTCATTCTTCTAGGTCCAAGATCTCCTTTTCCATCCCATGCTTTTTCAGAATACTGTATTTCAACTCCATCATAATATCTTAGAAATAAATTTTGAACAAAAGTTTCAAACAATTTATTCATATCATAAAATACCGGAACAATGTAAGAATCATTTCCCTTGTAGATATCTTCTATTCCGGATTCTTGAATAATTTGTTCACATGTTGAATGAATGCTTTTGTAACGAAGATTTTGTCTACTGTAAGATTGCATCATTCTCTGCCTCAAAGGTAAAGGAATTGTAGTTTTTTGTACAACTCCAGAAAGTTTTTGTGCAAGATCCATGGCTTTCATTCTTACATCTGCATTATCTGAAGTTCTTTCTACAATGGTTAAAGCTTGAAGAATTACTCTATTTTCTATACTATCATACTCTAATTCATCAAACTCACAGAAAAATTTAGGTTTCAGCATTGCATCATTAAGCATTTGATGTTGCATCAAAAGTTTCCCACGCATGCTAGAAGAGTTTTCTGAATGAATTACATACGATTTTAACAAACCTTGTTTCATTAATTCTTCACATTTACTAATCAAATCAATGTGTAAGCGATTAAGGAGTGTTGGTTTGTTACTTTGAACAAAGAAATTTTTTGCGTTATCAAAATAATCTAATTTGTTGTCACTTGCATTATCAAGAAAGATGTTTGTATTTTCCCAATCAACTCCACCCTCAAACATTTTGGGAAGAATGTTTATCCTCACATCAGGACCCTCAAGATGTACTGAACCAATGTGTGAACTGGTTGTAATTTGTAAATGACTTTCTGGCTGCCTGCTAAAACTAAACCCAATTTTATTCTCATCTTCTAATTTTTGTAAGATTGAAAAATCAATCTCATTCAATTCATCTTGTTTAATTTTAGTATCTTGTTTTTTCTTATGTTCTAATAGAACTATAGGTTTTCCAGTATTGTTCATGCTTTCAGATTTTCAGTAATTCAATTTTCAAGTCATTTGCTTTAGATTGATCTGTCACTAAATCTGTTGGACGATTATTTTCAGAAATTATTTCACCACCAAGAATGTTTCGAATTTCATTATAATCACCGTAAAAATAATCCTGCAGAAGTGGGATTATATCATATTTTATAACAGATTGAAGGTTTTCATTATTTTTTACTTTCCAAAAATATGAATGGCCTATCTGTCGATCTCGGAATTGTTTCATTTTTTGTTCAGCATCTGTAGTTCCCTTACCTAGTATTTTCTCATTAATTCTATCAAGAATTTTTTTATAATCTTCTGCATCTGCAACTTTTTCTTTATTCAAATGTTCCAATAATGAGGTTGTATCAGGCATCAACTCTTCAAAAACAAATCTTCTTTTCAAAGCATCATCCATTTGCATTAGACTTTTGTCAGCAGTATTCATAGTACCAATTATACACAAGTTTTCAGGTACAAAGAATTCATCTTGACTATATGCTAAACTAAGAGCATATTTTTCATTGCGTTTGTCTTCTTCAATTAAGGTGATTAATTCACCAAGAATTTTTGGAATGTTCCCTCGATTGATTTCATCGATGATCAAGACTGTTTTTACATCAGGGTATTCTCTTGCAGATTCACATGCATTAAAAAATAATCCTTTTTTCAATTTGTACGGAGATGATGTTGTATTGTCATCAATATCAGGTCTGTAACCCTCAACAAAATCCTCATACGAATATGAAGGATGGAATGTTACTTTGAAAATTAGTGATTTCTTTTCATCAGATATTTGATTTCGAAGACCATATTTTCCGGGTCCAGATTTAACAAATTTAGAATTTGTCTCATTATTTTTAACATCTTGTGATAATATTTGGTTCATTGATCTAGTAGGAGTAACTCCAGATTCTTCTTTTTGAATAATCATTTTTTTATTTAATGCAATTTCAGTAATTTTATCAGAATGCATAAAGTTGTTTTCTGCAAACAAAATTATTTCTGCAGCTTTTTCAAATGTTGTAGGTAATCGAAGTCCATATACGCCATCTTCAGGTTTTACAAAAATACTATCATCTTTCCTTGTATCCATATCATTTCTCATGTCTTTTGCAATAGTTTCATGAGGAGTTTCACCTTTTGTGTTGATTAATTTTTTAGATAATGCTCTTTTTGTAATTTCACGATAATTCAGAGGCTCTCCATTATTTTCTAACAACACAAGCGTAGCTAATGACTTCCAAGTACGTTTTTTCATCTTAGGAATAGAACCTGCAATTTTTTTGGCTAATTCATTTGCATGAAATGTTTTTCCGGTTCCGGGAGGACCATACAAAATAAGATTTGGCTTCCATTCTAGTGCCTGAATGAATGGTTCTAAATTCACAGTATCATACCCTTGATCAGGCTCGATTAAATCTTCTCCCGTAATTTTCGTATACAATTGGCGTGTAATGGGTAAAAGTGAAGGAGGTTGACTACCATACGCTTTTTGGGATTTCATATCTGCGTATAGTTCAATAGTTCGTAATTTTGGAGGATCAAATTTTTGGTATTCTGAAAATTTTGCTACAAACTTTGTTATTGGTTTTCCTTTTTCATTTGTGTCTGAACTTTCAGCAATTGATCCTATTTTTCCATAACCTACAAAACAATTTTCATTATTAATTTTTGTTTGAATAATAAATTTTGAGCCTTTTAACAATTTTCTAGAATTTGGTTTGTGATTATCATATTGGTATTGTTCGCCTTCTACATCATCATATTTACTATCTGAATATTGCGTTAAAATAAAACAACTATGAGCTTTTATTGCAGCCATAGAATTTTTCCCTATTAGAAATTCTTTGATTCTAGGTACTTCTTGATCTGATTTTATTATTGCTTTTGGTGTATTGCTATTAATTTTATTCGTCCCAAAATTAAGATATTCCACATCAATTTTATGATTATATGTATTTGATTTTGAATCACAATAATAATCACTTGTCGCAATTCCAAAATTCTCTATTCCTTGTTTTGAACCTGTTGTAATTGCAATAATGTCTCCTTTTTTAATTTGAGATACATTGAATAATTCAGTACCATATTCACCGTCTGTTTTATTTTGAATTTCATTTTTACTCATATTGGATAAATCAAATTTAGCATTTGGGTGTGTAATTCCTACTGTTTTTGTTTCTTCAAATTCTTTCAGCCATTTGCT
>Ga0233439_10006230_pt1 | contig 10706 bp, 15 predicted proteins | sample SI_123_September_6_FD_182713 | JGI IMG/M metagenome (GOLD analysis project Ga0233439, IMG submission 182713) | Seawater microbial communities from Saanich Inlet, British Columbia, Canada - SI_123_September2016_100_MG | ecosystem: Environmental > Aquatic > Marine > Inlet | place: Canada: British... | reverse complement strand
GTGCAGAAAATATGCTTTAAATTTTAATTGTAAATCATTATACGTAGATATAAATAAAGAGTATGATATTGTAAAGGATAAAATGAAGAAAAATGAAGAAAGGAAAGAAGAAGAAAAAAAAGAAGATGATACAAAAAAAAATGTAAAATCCATATATGTAAAATCCATATATGTAAAACCCAAGGCATATAATAGAAAAAAGAAGCCAAAGTCACGAGCAACAATAGATGAAAATAAAGAAAAAATAATTGATTTTAAGTATTGCGGTAGAATAGTTGACTTTAAATTTTTAAAAACAAATACAGAGACAGTAAAAAAATTAAAAACCAAAAATATTTCATTTAGTGAATTTAAAAACCGAAGTAATATATAAGTAATGAAAAATAATAAAAAAAGGAGTATTAAAAAAAGAATTTTAAAAGGAGGTAGTTTATCAGAAAAAGAAGTTAAATTAGAATTAGATGGTTTAGACCTAACCTTTATAAGTAAATTGGCATCTACTAGTGCAAAATTAGTAGCTGGAGCAATAGTATTTGGAGTTGAACATTTATTTGCAACAATATCATCTAGTAATCCCAAACCATTATCTAAAGAAACTATACACGAGACTATACAAATATTAAATAATAAATTGAATTCAGTTGAATCTTTTTTAAAAAGCCAAGAAGGACAACAAGTATTAAGAGAATTAAATGAAAAGTTGACCATACTTGCAACAGAAATTTCAAAAGTTGCAGGTGGCCCTCTTAAAATATTAACTACTTCATTATTAGATTTGATGATGGAAACAGGAGAGAAATTTGTTAAGAAAGGAAGTAAATTTGGAAAAAATATAGTAAGAATAGTTCCAGGACTTGGAGATGCATTTATAGTTGCTGAAAATGTTGGAACAGCTGCAACCGCTGGTTCAGAAGGTTTTACTTCATTTATAAAATCAGTAAGTCTTTTATCAACATTTGTTGCATCATCAACAGGAAATTTGGGGAAAATTACTTCTGTTATTAACGACCTTAGAAATACATTTAATCCAATACTTAATTTACTAACAGCTGGTTATCATAATGAAGTTGCAAAAATTCCGATTGGTAATATACGTAACGCAATAAAAAGTGGAACTCAAGATTTGAGTAAAAATATGGATAGACTAACACATACTGCATTAATGGGGTTAAATCAATCAACATCAGGCGTTAAAAAAGGCGGAACACGTAGAAGAATAAAAAAATTAAGAAGAACTAAAAAAAGTAAAAAATAAATAAATATTATTATAATAAAGATATTTATTTATTAGATTGATTATAATTTATATATCCAACACTTTTTTTAAAATTAAATGATGATTTTAAGTGATTTTGTGCAATTTCATATGCTTTTTTCTCTTTTTCAGTAAAAGTTTTCTTGTATTTTTCCATACTTTTATTATTTTCCATATTTTGATATATAATATTAATTATTTTATATATCAATTTTTTAAAAAAATGATTTTAAATTAATAAATATTAAAATACTAAATAAATATGGAAGTAAATATTAATTTTGATGAAGCATCATGTTCTTGGAGAAAAAACAAAAATGTTTTGAAAAATGGAATGTTTTCTTATAAAAAGTCCAAAAAAGTTTGTGTTCATACTGAAGAAAATGGAAAAAGATGTAGAAAAAGATGTATAAATGGTGATAATTTTTGTGAATTACACTTTAATTAATATTTTATTTATAAAAAAATTGATTTCAAAAATACTGTTTAATTATTTTTAAATAAAATGGAAAACTCAACAGATAATGTTCAATCCCAAGTATTCAGATTTAAGTTTAATTCAGAATTAACTGACCAAATTGATTATTTCTCTAAGTTACATCAACATGACGACAGAAAGACATATAAGGAGGAATGGAAGAAATGGACGGAAACACCCGAAATGGTTGATATTATTATGTCTGAATCAGAACGCCTTTCTCGACTTGGATATACTGAAAATATAAATGATAAGATGTACCGAAGTTCAAGATATTATTTCAGAAAAAAGACAGATGAAGTAAAAGAACGAGCTACATTTGTGCGTTCTTCATATAACGTTTCGAAGGATTTTATTACATTAATGAAAAACTATATTGAAAATGAAAAATTGTCTATCAATTTTAGTCCCAAAACAGCTTATATCAATTTCATAGATATTAACAAGGATAATTATGAAACTGAAATTCAAAATTTGACTACAAATAGATTTTCAAATCAAGATGCTATTATTAAAATTAAGAAAACATTCAAAAATCAACACTATCAATCTATTCACTAATAAATTATACATTATTAAATTTATTTTTTAAATAATGTACTAAAATTAAAATCTATTTACTTCTTTCCTCTGCTCTTCTTACCCTTCTTACCCTTCTTAGCCTTCTTTGTTCCCTTTGCCTTTCTAGCCTTCTTTGTTCCCTTCTTTGCCTTTCTAGACTTCTTTGTTACAGAAGTAGCAGAAGCGGTCTTCTTGTAAGTCTTCTTTGCCATTTGAAGACAGTCCTTAAGTGATTTTCCAGGGTTTTTAGCCATGGTGTCCTTTACGTGTAATTGCCAAGCGTTAGCCATATAATATATCAGGAGATAATAATATATACAGATATTTTTGGTTATTTAAAAAAAATTGAAGATGAATTCATATTTTTTTCTAAATCAATAATTAAAATGTTCACAGAATTTCTTTATTTAAAAGATGAACTAATTGTATCATTTATCATTTCGTTAATTTATGAGACTGATATAGATGAGCCAATATTATACATTTCAGAATTATATAATTCAAAATATTACGAAGACGTGTATAATATTATATGGCAAACATACTTTGACTTTTACTATATAACAAATCCTACGTTAATTACACTAATACATGATACAATTACTAAAGATAAATCTGAGAAGTCGATCGAAAATATACATTACATCATTAAAAATTTATTTAAACTTGATAAAAGCGTACCTGTATTTCTAATGCACCAACAAATAAAAATATATGGAGCTAAAAGTAAATTTACGGCATTCAGGGGGAAAAAACCAAAGTTTTTAGAAAAATACAATGATGTATCACATAAGATAATTCAAAGTTTAGAAAAATTTAACTGGAAAAACATTACACATTTTATTTCATCTATAAAAGAAAATGATTTGCCAATTGTATTTTCTGACATACATAATTATTTACTTGATAAAAAAAAGAAAAATACTTTAGATTTATCAATTGATTATAGTAATAAAAAACATTTATTGATTTCACTTATTATGATAAATTATTGCAAAGATATTTCCGAGAAAAGAACAATAGAAAAAATTAATGTGGATTATGATATGCCAAATTATGATGTAATTCCTAGAAAACTATTAGATACAAACCGAAAAATAACTATACATAACGAATTAATAGGTGCATTTGATTTGTACAGACAATCTATTTCTAGAGATGAACTTTTCAAACAACTATGGTATAGATGGGAGTATTTTTGTAAAGATTGTCCTTTGTGGAAAGAACGCTTTTCAGAATATAAAGCAATATTTGATAACGAAAAGAAAAAATTAATTTTCCCAAATGATGACTTATTTGAAGATTTCTATGAAAAATATAATCTTGAACCAGATGAACAATCAAGCACAGTAATTGAACCTAGTCATGTAATTTTAGATGATATTACATCTAAAGAATTTCTATCTAAAATGCTAATAAAATTAAATACTAGTTCTGTTGAAATACCACAAACACTTATTGATTTCTTTTCTGATTTTGAATTAAATAATAATAATAATTTTATTATATAAAAAATTGATTTAAATATTATATGTTTTTTAATTATAAATAAAAATGGTGAAAAATACAAAAGGCGGTAAAGGTCATAAAAAGTTTGGTCGTAAATTTACACAACAAGGTGGGAGTAAAGTATTACGCGAAGCAAAAGAAGATGGAGAAATATATGCATGTGTATCCAAGGTATTAGGTAATAATATGGCACATATTACTACTCAATATAATAAGACCATGTTACTTCATATTCGAAATAAATTTAGAGGAAGAGGTAAAAGAGATAATACTATAGTTATGGGAACTTACGTTTTAGCAGGTGAAAGAACATTTGAAACTATAAAAAGTGATAAATTATCAAACTGTGATCTTCTGGAAGTTTATAATGAACATGAAGTTGATAAATTAAAAAAAGAAAACCCTGATATACCTTGGTCAATATTTAAAAATATTGTAAACCCACTTACTAAAGAAAGTGATAACAGCGATGTTATATTTGAAAATATCGATGAAGATGCTGAAAATCAAATATTAGAAGAAACTAAGCAAGAAATTGGAGGAGAAACACTCAATCTGGGGGATGAAGATATTGACTTTGATGATATTTAAATTATATTTATAAACCAATAATTAATTAAATTATTTTTTAATTCACCATTTTTACAAAGATTTTCAGTTAAATATTGTAAATTATTATTTTGTTTTTTGATACCATGAATATAATTGTTTAATCTGGGTTCAATTAACGAACCTAGTTTTTTATAAGAATAATTTGTTTTTATATTTTCAAGAAATATACTATTTTTTTTATCTAAATTAATGATTTTTTCAACATCTATTTTACGTGTATTGAGTTTAAACCTTAAGCATCTAATTAATTTTTTAATATATTCTATATTTTCTTCAAAATCAATAGTATCATTTTTTATAGCATTTATTTCTTTAATTATAGTATTGCTATAAATATCCTTATAATACATATTCCATATTATGTTTTGTATTTCAACAGGTAATTTATTCATTGTTTATAAATATTTATTTATTTATAAACAATTCAATTTTATTTATTTATAACTTTTCTTTGTTTTTTTATTTTTTGTCGGAGTATACGTTATTTTTTTAGTATTATAGCTTGATAGATCTTTTTTTTCAAAAAATAAATATAATGTGTTTAAATCTGAAAACATTTGTATTGAAGGCATAAAATGTATTGGTTCTACTGATTTTATTCTATTCATGTCTTAAAATTGAATCCAATTTATAGTTTTTATCTGTTTTGGTCTTAATTATTTTCAATAATTCCTCTTCAAATAATATATTTTTTTCACTTAAATTATATTTTTCTTTCTTGATATGATGTATTTTGTTATTTTGAAAAAAAAATGAAAAAATATTTATTTTATAATTATCTGTGTTATAAAACTTATCATAATTTGTTTCAATAAATTCAAACTCTTTCAACCATTCCTCATCTAAAATATCTTCTATACTTTCATTATCTCCAATTGAACTCGTCTCCTCTTCATAATCTTCCATACTAATTTAAAAATTTATTATTTTTTTGATAATATAACTAATTATCTGTTTCCATTTCATCATCTTCATAATCTTCCTCATCATTCTCTTCATCTTCAAATTGTTTTTCAAATTCTTCTAACCATTTCTCATATTTATCATGTTCTATTTCCGCAATTGCAAAATCATCTAATTCTCCTGTTTCTTCATAATGTCTATCAGATTCTGCCTTTCTTTTCTGATATAAAATTTCCAAACATTCATTCATTCGTTTATTAAGATCTTCTTGTACCTCTCTTTCAAGTTGAATATTCATTTTCATTAACTCATCTTCAGTAAATGTTTTTTCCCAACTTTCATACCAATCTACATTATTTCTACTATAATAAGTCTTTCTTAAAGGAAGAATAATAGTTGTTGCATTCTTAGATGCTATATTTAAATAATTTTTTATTTGTTGTTCATGTTCTTCAGAAAACTTATTCGCTTTTACAAATTTAGGGCCTATCCAAACGTTTCCTCTCCAATTCTTCTTATCTCTTAACATTATTTTTCCGCTATTTTCTTCCTCTTCATGTTTCAATTTTATTTTATCCAAATACCCAATATTTGTTAATTCTTTTTTTTCTTTTTTTTCTACCAAATCAGGAAAATTAATTTCATTTAACTCTTTTTTTTTTTCTTCTTCTCTCTTCAGTTCACTTTCTCTTCTTTTTCTTTCAAATTCATCTTCACGTCTACTATATCTGTATCCTCTTTCATTATTATTGTTATTAAATCTATTTCCTCTTTCATTATTATTGTTATTAAATCTATTTCCTCTTTCATTATTATTGTTATTAAATCTATTTCCTCTTTCATTATGTTCTATATTATTCTGATTATTACGATTATTACGATTATTGCGATTATTATGATTTTCTTCTTTTAGTTCACCAAATTTGCATGCACGTTTCCACTCCATGTTTAGTTTTTAGTACTTTGAATACGGTTTTGTTAGTTTTTATATAATATAATATATGATAAATCTAAATCAATTTTTTAATTTATAAATAATTAATATCTATATATTTAATATATGTCGATTAATACACTTAAAAGAAAAAGTGAAGCAAAATATTTTGACCAAGTATCCAAAAATACTGTTTTCTCTTTAACAGGAACTAGAAGATTACAAGGATATGTTGGCCAAACTAATTTATCTAGATCAACAAAAATGACACCATATACCAGATTTGGAGGACCAAGAGGGCATGGTTCTAAATATGGGATTTACCCTATTAATATTCATAACTCAGGTAAATTATCTACATGTAGCAACGATAATACTATTAAAAAACCAACTATTAACACCAAGGGTTTAGTATCTAGTAAATTTAAATGGATTAAAAGAGGTTATCCATATGCTATTGTTCAACCTGATAGCAATAATGATTTATTTGATACGTCATCGAGATATACTAGTGACTTAGCTGCGGCTAATACATGTGTTCTACCTACTGATATTACTAACGTTGATAAAAGTTGTACTTCTGGTATCGCCTGTTCCAATTTTATTGGTGGTAGAAGAGTCGTACGCACAATGTATAGTCAACAATTTAATTCATCTGTATCACAAAGCATGTATATATTAACTAAAACAAAAAGGTGTGCAACTACTGCTATGGGCAATACAAATGATGCAGCAGAACCTGTCAAAGTTAATAATAGTAGTATTAAAAACTTTGGATGTTAATAACATTACTATCAAATTATTTAAAGAATTATTCAATATATTATTATTATAGATGGATCATATCATGTTTTTAAAAGTATTTATTGATACTAATGACCTAGATATAGTTAATACTTATACTGACCATATTACAAATCATAACGATAAGCTTTATAACGATGCCCCATTTGAAGATTCAGGGTTTGATATATTTATTCCATCTTCTACTACATTTAATGGTAATAGTGTTACCAAAGTTAATCTTGGAATTAAATGTTCTGCTTTTTTTAATCAAAGACCATGCGGGTTTTATGTTTATCCTAGGTCCAGTATTTCAAAAACACCGTTAAGATTAGCAAATCAAACTGGTATAATTGATGCTGGTTATAGAGGATGTCTAATTGGGGCATTTGATAATATTAAAGAAAAAGAATATTACGTTGAAGCAAATACTAGATTATTACAAATATGCGGTCCATCTTTACAACCCATTAAGGTTGAACTTGTTTATTCAGAAGATGAACTAGGAATGACTAATAGAGGGGTAGGAGGATTTGGTTCTACTGGTACTATGAATTCTATGAATTCTATGAATTCATTTAATTCATTTAATTCATTTAGTGCATTTCCAGCTTCTATAAACACTAATACAGATTTTGGTTATATGGATATTGCTAAAGAAATGGAGAATATATTAAAACGTACTATGAATAATAATAATGAAAGTCAAAATAATATGAATATTTTAGATGAAGACGTGGAGATTGATGTTGAATACCCAGATGATGAGATTGACTCTGTTGATTAATAGTCATACTTATATAAAAAAAATTGATTTGATTTTTAATATTTTAAGAATATTATAAAACTTAACAACAAGAAGTCAAAGAACTAATATGCAAGTATATCATCCTACTCAAGACCAACTCCATATGCCTCCCATGGTTGAAGCACCGTACGGACATGGTATTATGGAACCATACTACGGACCCACATGGGGTTTTACTGAGCCACCAACTCATGTTATCACCCTACCTCACTGCAAAGTATGTGAGGATGCAGGTAAATCGCCCAGGGAATTCCATAGTCACTGGGTGCGCGAATCAAGAGAGCCAGGTGCTAAGGTTACTTGTCCTCTTCTTCTTTCTCAAAAGTGTAACTACTGCAAGAAAAAGGGACACACCATTAAGTACTGCGAACGTCTCAAGAAAAAGGAACAAAGAATGTGCAATCCTGTCATGTTTAGACAACCTGAATTTGGATATCGCGTTCAGGATGAGGAAGGAGAAGTTCATGATAACGATGATGACACCACCAGAACCATGTCTACTATTTCAGAGAATGACTGGCCAATTGTAGGAAATTAAAAAAGGTAAGTAATAGATTTTGTTTTGTAATTTTAATTAAATAAATATTTTTTAATGTAACTTATTTTCTAGAAAACTTGTTATTCTATCTTCATCTATTTCATTTAATCTAAAACGACAATAATATTGAACATCACCAATAGGCACAGTAACTTCTAGACATTCACCATTAAACAATTCTTTAAATGATACTTCTTCCAGTTCCCTCCATTTTTTTATATATCTTATGCTATTTTTATTATTTTCTACCATATAATAATCTGACTTATTAACCATGAAATTTTCTAGAGCTGTTATTATAGACATGTATGATGATATCATTTAATATAAAAAATACAATTCAATTTTTTTCAATTGTATTATTTAATTATTTTATATGAATTTTTATTTATTAATTTTATCCATAACGAACACGCATACTAGCGTAATCCATTTCACCTGGTCCAAAAGCAATTACTTTACATTCAATGTCTTCAGGCTCTCTACATCATATTCATTATTTCTTGTAAATAATGTTTCTGGTTCTTCATCACTTGATTCATGATACAAACCTGTTTCTATATCATTTATTGGATATTTTCCTAGCATGTATTGACAATTGCGCATCGTGATTGATGCTGAACAACCACTATGTCCATCTCTTATTACAATTTCATTATCCATTATATTATCCATCTTTTTACCACCTGAAAAGAGAAAACCATTTTTATCATTAAAATCACGTACAAATTCCACATAATTTTCACCCAAATTAAATATAGACTTCATCATATTTTTTACCATAGAGCGTGTGTGTTGATCTAAACTTTCAAGAAAGTCCATCGCTGTTTCTGACATTATTTATATGTTATAAACTATTTATAAGTAAATCAATTTTTTTTAGTTATTTACAACTAACTGTTTCGATAATATACAGTCATGAATAGTATTATTACAAATAAATTAATATTTTTATTATATAATCTAAATATTGAATTTATTACTATAATTATTGCCATATTAGCGACCATACTGTTACATCTTTTCATCGTAAAATCTTCTACACCATATAATAATATACTTGGGGGACCATACCATGTTTTCGCATCTAATAAACTTCGCTCTGTTCTAGTTAATATACATCCATTATAATAATAATGCAAAAAAATTACTAAACAATAAAAACTTAATGATATATAATAATAAACATTTATCTCGCCAAAAAATAGACAACTAATAGCGGATATTAGTACCAAATAATGAACACCTACTAAAATTAAGCCTGCATATTCACGTTTATTTGTAAAATTTAAAAAAAAATTTTCTATTTGTTTTACAGACCATTTTGTATTCTCTTTTCTTTTTTCTAATTCAAACATATATATAAAAACTATATTATATAGGGTTTTTATATGTATTATATAATTTTTAAACTTCTAGTTTAATTTCTTCTACCTTATCCGGATCTACATCGTTGTATTGAACTTTTCTTGTTAAAAATGCAGAATAAAAAATATTTGGTTCTGTATGTATTATTTCATATACATTTCCTAACTTGGAACTCATAAATAGTACATTCGTTAAAAATACAGTAAGTGTCTTTGCATCTAAGAAATTATTAAATACTACTATTCCACTTACGGCTGAATTTATTCCAAATAAAGCCAACGAAGCATAACCAAATCTACCATAATTTACATTTAATTTCAATATTCTCTCCTTTCTATGTGGAGATAATTTTGTTAATGCTTCTTCTACACTCTCTGCATCTCTTGCTTTATATGAGTTGCTTTCCAAATATGATATCATCTTAAATTCACGTCTTGTTTCGTAATAATACATACCACTTAACGATGCAAGTGTTAATAAATTAAAAATTAAACCTACTAGGGATATTCCACTACCCGCATTATTAATATTATCACTTACTGAACATGATACTCCATCACAATCTTGAGGAACAAATATTACTAATAAACAACCCATTACTGCACGATATAATTCAAGAACCAACGCTAGTGTTGTATTTACCTGTTGTTTTGTATCCTGAGACATTCCTTCTTCATCATCATCATCGTCCTCTTTTGTTAAATCTATAATCTCTTTTTCTGCCTCCTTTTTTACTAACATTTGCGTTGTTACATCTACTACTTCATCATCACAACATGTATTTTCAATACAACATTTTTTGTCTTCCTCACAACAATCGTTTTTTTCTTCACAACATTTTTTTTCTTCACAGCATTCTTCTTTTACCTCAACTTTTTTTACCTCAACTTTTTTTACCTCAACTTTTTTTACCTCAACTTCTTTTACCTCCTCTTTTACCTCAACTTTTTTTACCTC
>Ga0233439_10006226_pt1 | contig 10709 bp, 7 predicted proteins | sample SI_123_September_6_FD_182713 | JGI IMG/M metagenome (GOLD analysis project Ga0233439, IMG submission 182713) | Seawater microbial communities from Saanich Inlet, British Columbia, Canada - SI_123_September2016_100_MG | ecosystem: Environmental > Aquatic > Marine > Inlet | place: Canada: British... | reverse complement strand
TTCCTTCGGTTTCTGTTTTCAATTCTTGCCAAATAGGGAGGGCGATCTTGCTGTGAGGGCACCAGTCTACTATGAACATGTACAACTCTGCCACCTTCTTTTCTTCAACCGGTTTATCCAGAAATTCTTGATTGTCCTTGTATTTTTCATCCACCATGGGAGTAACATACTTCCTGTAAGTATATATTGAAAGAGCGATGAATATAAAGACAATAAATAAGTAAATCCAAAATTTTCCAGATGATATCGTAGAGTACACAGAGGAAAGCATTGTCGAGGAATTAGAATTTTCTGATGCTATTTCCATATTATGACGTGTTGAGATTGTTGAGAAATGTTATATTAAGCAAATAATAATGGTATATAATTTATGAGATTATTATTCTATAAATACATCGCAGAGTAGAGTAGTGAAGAGATGAGTTGTTCTATATGGGATAAACGGGAAAGAATAAATTATTATCTCTAAATAATATAGTTGACTACGTGTATTACTATTTAAGGTGAATAATGTCAAGGAAGAACTCACGAAATAGAAAAACAAAAAAGAAAACATCCGGCACCAAACGGAAGACGCGCTCGTTCACGTTGAAACAATATAATATGGGAGAAGGCATGCTAACTAGTGTGTGGGGACCAAGTCTATGGCATTCTCTACACACGATTAGCTTTAATTACCCTGTTAAACCGACAGAAAAAGAAAAGAGACGATACCAGAAATTTATGAAGAGTTTAGTGTACGTTTTGCCGTGTCGTTACTGTAGAGATAACCTAGTTAAGAATTACAAAACTAATCCTATTCGTTATATGGATATGAAAGACCGAAATTCATTTTCTAGGTATGTGTACAATCTTCATGAGATTGTGAACAAAATGTTGGGTAAAGATTCCGGGTTGTCATACTGCGACGTCCGCGATAGGTACGAACACTTTCGATCTCGTTGTACTAAGACAGCATCACAAAAGAAAAAGAAGACAGACATTTCAATGAAAAATATGAAAAAGTTTGTGAGTAGTCAAACAAGAAAGTTGAAAAAGACGAAAGAATCTGGTTGTGTGGAACCTATGTATGGTAAAAAGGCTAAATGTATCATTAAGATAGTACCTCTTGAGGAGAAAGGTAAAACTTTCCAAATGGACGAGGCATGTAAGAAACGCAGAAAAGCATAACCAAATAATCTGAAACAGAATATCATATAGTAATTAAGGTAAACAATTATATGATTTTTAAATTGAATTTTATCTATTTATCTTAGAATGCACTAAAATCGTTTAGCATTGGAAGTGGTAAGTAGGAATCATCGATGCTATTATAGTTAGGTACTTTCTTGCATTCAAAAGCCGGATCAGGACACCTAGCGCAAGGTGGGCAAGGATTACATGGTTTCTCACGTGGACAAACAGAAGGGGAAGGGCAAACAGGACAAACAGGTGGGACGATCTCGGATTTCAAGATGTACAAATCTTTCTGTCCTGAGGGAATATCACTAGAAGGTACTCCATCTACCGTGTTTTGTTGCGTGGCTACTACCGTTTTACCTCCAGGTGCATTAACAACCGTTGCCTTTCCTTTGTCGCCTTCAACAGTGGCGCCGCTCATACCTTCAAATATGCTTGAGTTGGAACCACTTCCTAAACAACAACATAAAAGAAGGGAAAGCAATAAAATGCAGAATAAATGAATCTTTTCAAGTTTCATCTTCGAGACAGTATTATCTTTCGAATTCTATATGTATATACAACCTAAAATATAAATGAACCAAAAAGGAAAATTGATTATATGATATATTTTATTGACTTTCTTGTAATCAAGAAATAAATAGGTCGTACTTTAATATTTAATATATATTAATCAAGATGGAGAAATCAGAGGAAACGAACTTGCTCGAGGAGAATACGGAAAACAGCAGCACGGAAACTCTTACTCCGAAAAAGAAAAAACGTGTTGTGAAACCATCAGTCGTGCTGGATGCATGGTATGAAAGATATGGTGTAGACAATGAGACATCATCTTCCCAGCCCAAAAGTTATTACCAAGTAGGTGTAGACGAAGTAGGTAGAGGTCCCCTTTTTGGAAGAGTATATACGGCAGCAGTTGTCTTGCCTACCCCGAAAGTAGATAAGGTAGGATGTTTCAAATACGAGTTGATGAAGGATAGTAAGAAATTTCACAGTGCAAAAAAAATAAACGAGGTAGCTGATTATATCAAAGAGAATGCGGTAGCATGGTGCGTTACATATAAAGGTGAAGAGGTTATAGACGCTATAAATATAAGGCAATCTGTACTAAGCAGTATGCATGATTCTGTCGCAGGTTGTGTAAAGCAAATAAATTATATTCAAGAAGATGCTAAGAAAGACATCTTCTTATTAGTAGACGGTAATGATTTCAAATCATACATTTATCTAAATACTGAGGATGAGCTCCAGACACTACCGCATACATGCATAGAAGGTGGTGACAATAAATATTGTGCTATCGCTGCCGCCTCTATATTGGCAAAAGTAGAGCGTGATCGTTATATAGAAGAGCTATGCAATGAGAATCCCGAGTTGGATGAAAATTATGGTCTATTGAATAATAAAGGATACGGAACAAAAAAGCATATTGACGGAATAAAAGAACATGGCATAACGAAATGGCATAGAAAATCGTATGGCATTTGTTCAAGATATTAGAGGATCAGTGTAATTAATTATGTAAGTAAGTAAGCACAAATAACAAAATGACATTTTTATTGTAGAGTCTAGAAAGTAATGGTCAACCAATATATTTTTCTCTGTTACCGTAACCAGTAACAATACTTTTGTAAAATATAATATAAGCATAATAGCAATACTATACTATCAAGTAATATCTTATATCTTTAAATTAATTCAATATTCATAATGCCTCGTATAAAACCATACACATCAAATCAAGAATCATGGAATACTATTCTTCTAAAAAATCTGAGAATACCCATGAATCAACGTGAGTATTCATGGGAATTGAAAGAGATTAGTAAATTTCTGGATGATATATTTAAAATTTATGAAGAAGATAAATATGTTGAAAAAATGGGTTCCATCATAAATTTAAATTATAACGGTTGTAATTACATTTATGATGGACAACAACGCATTTTAACAACTATTTTAATTCTTGTTGTTATTCGTTCTTTATCTAAAAAGTTAAAGGTTAGAATCGATGAATTATTGACAGTAGATACCGAAATAGATACATTGACAAGCGAACAGGAAAAAATTAAAGAAAAATGTAACGTTACAATTATACCAAAAATATTTTGTATTAATCCATATGACATGGAAGGACTAGTAAATATCTTTAATGGTAATATTATTTCTTGGGTTCACTATGTTTATAATATAGATGAAATAGAGTCATTACACCAGGAGGAAGAGTACGTTTGCAGTATATGCTGTGCTAGCATATCACGAAAGAGTGATTTTATACGACATATAAATAAGGCACATGATTTTTCATCACCAGATTTTTCTAGTACAAAATTATATACAGCTTATATAGAAATTTATAATTACTTTGCGTTAAAAAAATATGACGAACAAAAATTAATTCATTTATATAAATTTATATTGAATGATATCGATATCCAGTATTATGATTGCAATGACCCGGAATATGTTAGTAGAATATTTGATTGGGAAAACAACAGAGGAAGAGCCGTAGAAACACTAGATATAATTAAAAATCCGGTTCTTGTTCAAATAAATGATGACAAAAAAGTAGAAATATATGAAAGATGGGAAAAATTAAAACATGTTGAAAATAAAATTTATAAAAAGAATTACGGACAAAAAATATTTGATATTGCAATTCAAATATATAATAATAAAACATCCAGAACAATAAATCACGAAGAATTATTTCAACCAATTATTAATAGTGAATGTACTTACGTAGAAATAAATAAATTCTTTGAAATAGTTGAAAAATTATTTAAAATTATGGATAATATAAGTAATGATAAATATGGGAGATTACTTAATAAAACATCTAGAATTTCTTTGAATTGGGAGGCATATATGTGGTGCCTATTACCAATTTTTTATAAAACTAATAGTATTGACACAAACCTTATTAAATTAGTGACAAAATGGTATTTCAGAAATATACAATTCAAAAATAGAAAATTCAATAATTTTTGTTATTCTATTGAGTTAATAAGAATAACAGATGAAGTACTTAAAAATAGGGATTATGATTATTACAAAGAAATAGAGGATTGTCTAAAAAAGAATAAAGATGAAGTAATCTGTAATGATAGTTATGTACAGAACATGAAGACTATGAAATTCAATTCTACAAATGCTACACATTTACTTTTATTCTTGGAAACGTGTGTGAATACTGATGTACATAATGTACCATTAGAGTTTACACTTGAGCATATTTATTGTCAAAACAACAAAGAAAAATTGAGAAATCCAACGTTAATTAATAACATTGGAAATTTAACTTTGTATGAAGGCAAAAATAGTGAAAACGGACATAAAGGTAACAGTTCTCTAGGTTCAAAATCGTATGATCAGAAGAAGCAATCGTATAAAGGAAGCAGTTGCATGATCACAAGAGAAATAGCTAATAAATATGATACGGATTTCACAGAAGAGGATATTATAAATAGAAATTATGAGATAATATCATTATTGAATAAGTATACCGACTACTAATACGACGTCGACGACTGACTACGTATAAATGTAATATATTGAAAGAGTATGAAAAATATATAATGAGTATGAATATAGTGAATGAACATATTTTAAAAGATGATTTATATGTTTTATATTACAGCAGTTAAATTTCGTGATCTGTGAAACATTTCATAAATCCTGAAATAAATTTGAATTGACGAACGTGTTGAATTCTGAAGAATGTTTTCCTGTCGCCAACCACTATAAGTTTCTTTGTGGCTCGACTCATGGCGGTATAAGCTAATCGTAACGCGTTCTGATATCGTAAGCTGCTGTGTGCTGCTGAGACAATAAATACGACTGCTTTCTCTTGACTTCCCTGCCATTTATGTACTGTATTGCAATAATTAATAGTGAATTCTTGATACAATTCTTTGTACGTTAATTTTTCACGGAATTTGTCTTCATCGTATACCACGTAACACGTAGCGTTGCTTGAACGGAAATAACCAGGTCTGTTGTTGTTTTTGGCTTTTCTAGCTGAGTAGCTAGAATCGTTGTATGTAGATGTGTTATCACGTACGAACATGACTCTACCAGTGTCTCCATTTACTCTAATAACGGTGTCTTTGTAACTTGCATTGGAGTCCTCGTCAATAGAATCTGGGGGATACTTGTTCTCAATGCGCATCACCTTGTCCATGTGTTTGAAGTTATTATGTTCGAAGTGATTGTCATTGTTGTATATGTACTGGAGGATATCATTGAATTCTTTTGTTCCACCTCTTCGTTCGTGTTCTGGGGAAATAAAGCAAATTTCATCTTCCGTGATACCATCCTTTTTACACAGATCTAAGATATCATGACAGAGCTTAAGAGACTTGTCTTCTTCTGTGAATTCATGGTCAATAAATACGGTATTTACTCCATCGAAATCATCCTCAGAAATCTCGTGCTTATTTATGTTGATAATGGAATCTTTAAGCTTTCCTGTATCTTGTCGTTTTATGGCAGTAAGATAGGTTGTGTAGAAAATTTCGCAGTTAATTAAATCTTCGAATGGTCTGCCTTTACCAACAGGAGGTAATTGTTTCGCGTCTCCTAATAGAAGCAATTTGCAACAAGTAAACATTTGAATCCTTTTCATCAGCTTAGAGAATAGAAATATGTCGACCATACTGGATTCGTCAATAATAATCATATCTATATTTCTCGGATAAGTGGACTCTACTGTTTCTGTACTTTTGTCTAGAAGAGTTTGAATGTGTTTATGATTTTCTTTATCCATAGAAGGAAATGCATGCAGTAAACATTTATGCAACGTACCGCAAATTTTATGGTTGGGTAAGTAATCTTTGCATTTGTTATATAATCCCTTGAATGCTTTCCCTGTGGGTGCCATAACACTGATATTGAATTCGTCAAAATTCGAGTACTCTGAGTACCACATAACAATGGCTTTGACAATTGTGCTTTTGCCTGTTCCTGGTGGACCTGTGATAATGGATAAGTCATTCTCAATAGCCCTTTTTATGGATGTAACTTGCAACTCTTCTAGGACGATATTTTCTTGTGTTTCAAAGTGCCGGATAAATGTTTCAAATACTTTCGCATCCACTTCGCTGCTGACATTTTCATCATAGAAACATTTCATAATGCTGTCGCCTGTTTCTCTTTCGAAGTTAATATATTCCTTGTATGTGTAGTTGTTCTCAAAATGATTAGGTGACTGTTTCAATTCTAGTCTTCTTAGCTGTTTGTTTAGCAGCTTGCTTAATTCAGAATAGTCTGGTCTGTTATTGTCATGACAAAACTGTTCAAGTAAGTGATGCCACGACTGAGTATGACCTTTTTTGTTTTTGTAAAAACTTCCACTGTTTTCCTGAACTGTATGAATACACCATTTTTTTATCAAAGTGTTATCATCAACGGGAATATTCAGACCTTCACATATTCTATATGCTTGTTGAAATTTTATATAGGAGTGGTCTAAAGTTATAAATCCGAATGGATTCACTAACAAGTTGCTTATGATGAAATCTCCTGTTTTATTGAATTTTAATGCTTTCAGAATATTAGTGAAAGTGGTTAAAGTTATTTTGGAATAATATGAACTGAACCAATCTATCAAATGATAAATGGTATCTTCAAACGTATTTTTTGAGGTTAGTCCATAGTAACTATTGGATTGAATTTCTTTTAATTCAAATGAAATGAATGGGTCCCATTTGTCGAATTTATCAAACATATAGCAGCAACTCTTAAGGACATCTATATATTCAGTTTTCAGCTCTAAAATGTATTGCATTCTTTTTTTGTCTCTTTTGTTCGAGATAGAGGAAGGTATGATCAATTTATTCATCATAGGACCTTCTGAATTATATCCTAATTTATTAAGATATGATTCTATATTAGAATCTCTCATTATGTATTCTGCATAATGAGAGGGTCGTGTATTTTTATGTTTTTCTGCGTGATCATGATCACTAGAAGAAATCTTTTTCTCATCTCTTAAACCTCTTAAACTAGGAGGGGCAAGAGGAACGAGAAATTTCTCCATTGTTTTAGTAAGGTTCGTGTGTGGATACTAGGTAATGAACAAAAGTATTCAGTAATATCAATTTTATCAATAAACATATTTACGTCTTACCAGTTATACTCTGACCTACCATCATACCTAATATACAACCTAAAGGCATCGCTACAGCATTTATCCAAATAGGTGGATTATCTTCTACATTTAACAAGCTTTCTCCTATGCTAGCTATTGATGCGCCTACAGTTGCTCCAATGAAATCACTATAAGTATTACCCCATGCTCCCTTTGTAAGAGTTCCTCCGGGTATAAAGCTGGTCATTCTATCTATACCTATCCACAAGAAGAGATTATCAAGGAATCCAAATACAATCCCAAAAAGCAAACTCACGGTTAGTCCTTTCAGTGTTATTTTACCTTGGTTAATCCAATCCAGAAATCGGATGGGCTCTTTGTTATTTTTATGTAAAGTATATAGTTTTATTCTGAATGCTGCATAAAAGGAGATAGTTATAAGAACGACATTAAATATGATAAATTTGTATAATTTATCGAATGATGATTTGTTGGGGGTCATGAACTTTATTATGCTCTCGAGAAATAGGTATATAGGTAAATGAATAAAATTGAATAATAAACAAATGAAAGTGCATAGATATAATATACTATACCGAATATATATTATATTAGGATAGAATTATATATTTTCGTTTGGCATGATTGTCATTGTTTTTGACACTGAAACTTCCGGATTGATAAAGGATACTGATTTTCCACATATACTTCAATTAAGTTATGTGGTGTACAATACAACTGTAAACAGTATAGTGACTATCGAAGACGATTACATAAACATACCGGATAGTATAAAAATCACATCAGGTTCCAGCAAAGTACATGGTATAACTAAAGAATTGTGCAAAGAAAAGGGAATCCCCATTGTTGACGCCTTGCACAAATTTAATAGATATATGATCATGTCGGATAAAGTAGTAGGACATAATGTTGAATTTGATATAAGGATGGTACTCGCCGAATCATATAGAAACAACATAAACATGGTATTCAACGAAGAGGATGTTATTTGCACAATGAAAGAAAGCGTTAATGTTTGCAAGTTAAAAATGAATTGTAAAAAATCAGGAAACGAGTTCTACAAGTTCCCTAGATTGAATGAGTTGTACTATCATTATTATGGTAAAGAACCGAAGAACACACACAACTCTCTTGTCGATATATTGCTGTGTTTGGTGTGTTTTGGTAATTTATACGAGAATATAGATATATACAAAAAGAATCGTACCATAAGGTATATGATTAGAACTAATACCACATAGCTCACATATTAGAATTAGTTTAATGTCGATATATTCGATAAGTCTAATAATCAGAGTTTACTCCTTTTCTCCTATTTCTCTTTCTAATTTTTTATGTGACTAAAAAGTAAGAAGGTTTAACGTTAATTTAAAATAATATGGTACCAAGTGTTTCCCCATCATCTACCTCTGTAGATGTACTTACAATACAAGGGACATACGATTTAACCTATGAAAAGGTAAATGAAATAATTGGAACGGCAACAGATGTCTATGTTGACGGTTACGTATCTATTGGTGAAGGTGCGTTTAAGGGATCCTCAATAAGAACCATAAGAATTGGAAAAAGTGTAATCGGTATAAAAGATCAAGCATTCAAAGGAGTAAATAGTTTGACTAACATAATTTTTGATGATGGAAGTAAACTGAAAACAATAGGTTACCAATCTTTACATAGCACTTCTTTAGAAAGCTTAACACTGCCAGTGTCCACTAGCGTGATATTTGACGAGGCTTTTGCTAGATGCAATAAATTACTCTCTGTCACATTGACGGGAGATAATCTTACGTATATTGGACACAATGCATTCGCGGAATCATCCATTATTTCATTAACAGCCAATAAAAATCAACTTGATACTCTTAACCTAAGTGTTGGGTTTATTACTTTAGGTGGTAAGCAGAATGTGAAAGTCAGAACTTTTGATAGTCCAGCAATCGAATCAATGTTGACCAGCAAGTTACTTAAATGGTCTTCTCTAAGGTCTCCTCGAACTATCAGCGGTGAAGGAGAATTAACGGCATCTGGTAGACATGGACATGGCATTGGAAATGGAACGGGAGATCTTACAATAATCGGATACAGCATTATAGGGGCAAATGCCTTTGAGTATAATGAAATGAGTGGCGTCATTACTTTTCCAGCCTCTTTGACGACAATAAGAAGCAGGGCTTTCTACAGAATGTTGTACACCTTCTTTGTGAATTTCGAGAACGTAAATTTATTGACGGACATTGGTTATGAAGCCTTTAAGGATTGTAATGGACTGACAAGTATTACTATACCTGCAAGTGTGGAATTCATAGGACATCTGGCGTTTGCTGGTTGCAAAGGCTTGACAACTGTGAAATTTGATAATGGTAGTAGTCTTAACCAAATTGGTCATAACGGTTATGATAAAGACAACCTTTTTTATGGTAGCTCGCCTTTATCTTCGTTTTCTGGTCCTCAATCAGTATTGGATCTGTTTGGAGTAGAAGTTGGTACAGGAAAGACAGTAGGAGTAAAACAAGGGGTTACAGTTAAATTTGCCGACACAACTATCGCAGGTCATGGGGTATTAACTCAAGCAATAGTATACTCAGCAATTAATGATGGTAGTTATGTGGATGGTGTTATAATTTCTGGTTTCTCATCGATAGCTGATGATGCCTTTGAACTATCAAAAAATATAAACGGGATAATTAGGATTCCTGCATCAGTTACGGTCATAGGAGAAAGTTCGTTTGAAGATTGCACAAAGTTGACCCGTGTAATATTTGAGAGTGGCAGTCAACTTGTGACGATAGGAAGAAATGCATTCGCATTCTGCTCCCTTTTGAACTCAGTGAACTTTAATGTCCTCAATCAACTGAAGACGATAGGAGATAATGCCTTTCGACAAACTTCTATTGGGAGCATAACTCTACCAACCTCACTGGAGACCATAGGTAGTGCATTCTACGCCTGCACCAGTTTGACCTCCGTGAACTTTTATGACCTCAATCAACTGACGACGATTGGTGATAATGCCTTTCGTCAAACAGGTCTGAGTGGGAGCTTTACTATGCCAGCATCAGTGACTAGCATAGGAAACTATGCTTTCGCTTATTGCTACTACATGTCCACGGTGACTTTTGAGTATGATAGTCAGATAGCAACTTTGGGAAATGATTCTTTCAAAAGTTCAGGTCTTGCAACCTTCACTGCACCTATAACCTTATTGGATTCAATTGGTATAACTGCAGGATGGCGTAGGACTGTAGGAGGTAAAGACCGTGTAGAGGTATTTGAAGCATTATCCCCTAACACTATCAAAGGTGAAGGAGTGTTAACGTCAGGAATAGTAGCAAATAATATTGGCAATGGGTATGGTGCGGTAGATGTCATCGTAATTGGATTCTCATCTATAGATTCTTATGCCTTTCGTCAATCAGGT
>Ga0233439_10006218_pt1 | contig 10723 bp, 12 predicted proteins | sample SI_123_September_6_FD_182713 | JGI IMG/M metagenome (GOLD analysis project Ga0233439, IMG submission 182713) | Seawater microbial communities from Saanich Inlet, British Columbia, Canada - SI_123_September2016_100_MG | ecosystem: Environmental > Aquatic > Marine > Inlet | place: Canada: British... | reverse complement strand
GCCTTTCCCTCTATTGAGCCCGTGGCGGATGCCCTGGACGCGGCCTTGATGAATGCGGGTCCGATTATTCATCCGCCGTTGATTTTAATGAACGCGGGACCGATGCAGCATTTTGACACTTGGGATATCCACAACGAAGGCACCCAACCCGCTATTCGCGCGGTCACTGATGCCTTGGATGCAGAACGGGTCACCCTGCGGGAGGCCATGGGTTATGGCGGGCCGCATTTTCCCCTCAAGGATCATTACGACGATGCCGGGCCCGAATGGATGTATGGCAACGCGGCCCACGAGCAATTGACGGATTCAGGTGATTGGCGGGAGCATATTGACCTGCACAGCCATCGTTATATGCGCGAGGACGTGGCCATGGGTTTGGCCCTGATGGTTTCGCTTGCCGATTGGGCCGGGGTGCCCTGTCCCATCGCCAAGGGGTTATTGGCAATGGGCAGCGCCATTTGTGCCGAAGACTTCCGCCATGGTCGCCGCAGTTGGGAAGGCCTGGGCCTGGATCAGTTGGACCGGGGCGCATTGACAACCATGTTGCGGGATGGGGAAGCCTGATGGCGGACGATGTCATAAAGCATGTTGCGGCCATTGGTGCCGGGCGCATGGGCCGGGGCATCGCCCATGTCTTTGCCTATGCCGGCTATCGGGTCACCTTGGCGGATGTAAAGCCACGCAGAGCGGCTGAGCATGAAACCTTATTGACCGCTGCACGGGCTGAAATAGAGGGTAATCTGAAAACCCTGGCCGAATTCGGAGCCTTTGATGGTGCCTTGATCCCGGCCATGCTGGCGCGCATTCATTTCACCGCTGATCTGTCTGAATTAGGTGATGCTGATTTGATTTTTGAGGGCGTGACCGAGACCATGGAAGCGAAGGAGGCTGCCTTTGCCGCACTCAAGGAAGTCGTAGGTGCGGCGGCGATCATTGCCTCCACCACCTCAACCTTGCCCGTGGATAAGCTGGCCGCATTCGTGGATAGGCCCGAGAGGTTTTTGAATGCCCATTGGCTGAACCCGGCCTATCTGATCCCACTGGTGGAGGTCAGCCCCGGTGCTGCCACCCGTGACGACGTTGTCGATACGGTGCGCCGTGTCTTGGAAGGGATTGGCAAAGTGCCCGTGGTCTGCGCGCCCACGCCGGGTTATATCATCCCGCGCATTCAGGCAGTGGCCATGAACGAAGCTGCCCGCATGGTTGAAGAAGGCGTGGCATCGGCGGCGGATATTGATAAAGCCATCCGCACCGGCTTCGGGCCACGGTATTCGACTATGGGGCTGCTGGAATTTGTCGACGTTGGCGGCGGCGATATCCTTTATCATGCCTCCCGCTACCTGGCGCAAAACCTGGGCTCCGACCGATACAATTCACCCCAGAACGTGCTTGATAACATGGAACAGGGCCGCCGTGGCTTGCGGGACGGCAAGGGCTTTTACGATTTTGAAGCCATGGATGTTCCGGCCTACCAACGTGACCAGATGGCGCGTTTCGTCTCGTTGTTTCAACATCTGGACCTTCTGCCTCCGCCCGGCAAGGCGGATTAGGCCTACAAGTCCAGTTCCGACAAACTTGGGTGGTCATCCGGGCGGCTGCCGAGGGGCCAATGGAATTTTCGGGTTGCCTCGACGATTGGCAGATCATTGATCGAGGCGATGCGGCGGCTCATCAGGCCTTCAACATCAAACTCCCAATTTTCATTGCCGTAAGAACGGAACCAATGGCCGCCGTCGTCGTGCCATTCATAGGCGAACCGCACGGCTATTCTGTTTTCATGAAAGGCCCACAGTTCCTTGATCAAACGATAATCCAGTTCTTTGGTCCATTTACGGAACAGGAAGGCTTCAATTAAGTTGCGGCCCTGCAAGAACTCCGACCGGTTGCGCCATTGGCTATCGGTCGTGTAAGCCTGGGCAACGCGAACAGGATCACGGCTGTTCCAGCCATCCTCTGCCAGGCGTACTTTTTGTGCTGCCGTTTCGGCATTGAAGGGGGGCAGAGGCGGACGTGCCATCAGCTACGAACTCCCATAGGACGTACAAATAAAACCATGATCTTCAACAAGTTAGTGCGCAAACAATGGTTTTCAAATCACGAGATTGTGTTCACTGTATATCTTATAAAAGTTGTTTAGATTTCGATCATTAACCTTCACGCAAGTCTAAGTCCACCATCAAGGTGCCGGCCAGGGCCTCCAGTGCATCGCGCAGATCTTCCTCGCCTAACCCGGCGGGCAGGCGGACGCGGGCCTGGGCCTGAAACAGCATATCCCCGCCCATGGGTGCCCGTTGCAGGTTGGTTTCCATCTCTTCCACACTGACCCCGCGTTCGGACAGACACCCGGTTATATCACGCACAATTCCCGGCTGATCCGGCCCCAGAAGTTCCAGATTAAAGACCGTCCCTCCCGGTGAGATTTCCGCAGCGGCACCTTCGATATTCAGGGTAAAGCCATCCGCTTCCAATGCCGCCAATGCGTCCCTAAGGGCGGCGGTCTTCCCGGCCTCAATCTCGACCCGCGCGATGCCGGCAAATTTCGCCGCCAACCGCGCCATGCGGCTTTCCAGCCAATTGCCGCCCGCATTGCTGACAACCTCAGACAGCCGTTCGACAAGGCCCGGCCGGTCATCGGCAATGAATGTGATGACGAGGGTTTTGGAAGGTGTCTTGGCCATTGATCTATCTTTCCGACATTGGCGATACGCTGGGATTACCTATAGGTATTAACTAGGTGAACGCCCATCGTTGCACAAGGCTATGCTTTGCCGAGACGAATTGAGAGGCCGTATCAATGCGGACAATGCTGGTTATCGTGGCCATACCTATGGGCGAGGAAAACCGCCAACGCCGCCGCGACACACTCCAGTGCGCTTCCGGGGTTACCGCGTGGCGAAGGCCGGGGCCGAGGCGCTGCCGCCGCCGTCCACGGCGATGCGTTGGCCGTTGACATATGTGTTCAGGTCCGAAACCAGATAACGCACCGCATTGGCAATATCATCGGGTTGGCAGACATGTCCGAACGGCATGCCCGCATCCAGCTCCCGCAGATCCTCAATGCCTGATCGGGCCTTGACCAGGCGGCGGCCCATGTCGGTCTCGACCAGAGGAGGGGCGACGATATTGGTGCGGATGTTATTCATATGCTCCTCCTTCGCCAGGGTATAGACCAGGGCTTCCTGGGCGGCCTTGCCCATGGCGTAGGGGCTGCCATAGGCGGCATAACTGTCGGTGGCGACCGAGGAGATCATGACGATATCGCCACGATCCAGCTCCCGCATCATGGGGATCACCAGCTTTGACAGATAGTAGGGGCCAAAGGCATGCACGCCCACCACACGCTCCATCTCCGCCGGCTCCGTATCGGCAACTGATTGCCCCCGGCTGGCGATACCGGCGTTGTTGACCAGAATGCCGATCTTGCCCATATCGCGGCCAATTTCAGCCACCATGGCCGTAACGTCCGCTAAATTATCGACAGAGCCCTTATAGGCCTGTGCCTTGCCCCCGGCTGCCTCAATCTCAGCCACGGCAGAGCGGGCAGACTCCTCGTCCCGGCGATAGTTGACGGCGACGTCGGCACCGTCCTTGGCCAGGGCAATGGCGATTGCGCGGCCAATACCGCGCCCCGCGCCAGTCACAAGGGCAACTCTTCCATTCAGTGACATACGAAACTCCTCAAACTAGATTGGTGAAATGGGCCGGATCCGGGGCGGATGCTTATCAGGCCGCCTTGCCGGGCATCTATCAAAAGTATTGCACAGCACGGCGCGGGTTTGCCGCGGGTCGATCACCTCGTCAATACCGAAGCCTTCCGCAGCACGGCGGGCACCCAGCTGGCTTTTGAAAATATCGATCAATTCTTGCCGACGGGCGGCGGGGTCTTCCGCATTTTCATAATCCCGGCGATAGGCCACATCGACAGAGCCTTCAACGGACATGGCGCAAATCTCGGCCGTCGGCCAGGCAAAGGCACCATCGGCCTCAAACGCCTGACCACCGCCCATGGCGTAATAGCCGCCGCCATAACCCTTGCGCAGGACAATGGAGACAAAGGGCACGCGGGCCTGGCCCAGTTCGAACATCAAACGGCCTGACCTACGCCCCAGGCCGCTTTTCTCCGCCTCGGAGCCAATGGCAAAACCCGGCACGTCGATCAGCGAGATCAGGGGGAGACCGTAAGCATCGCAGAGGGCAATGAAGTGCGAAGCTTTTTCACAGGCCTTCACATCCAGCATACCGGCCAGATGCCGGGACTGGTTGGCAAAAAAACCGACCGGGCGGCCATTCAGGCGGGCAAAAGACGTCACCATGTTGCGGGCGTAGGTGGGCTTTTTCTCAAACACACTGCCTTTGTCGGCGATCAGTTCAATGATCTTGCGCACGTCGTAATATTTGCGCGGGCTGGCGGGAATGATATCCAGCAGGTCTTCTTCGGTTCGGTTGACCGGGTCATCGGTTGGGACAATGGGTAGAGGTTCCCGGGCATTCGATGGCAGGTAAGAGAGGAAGCGGCGGACGGCGGCCATGGCCTCGTCTTCCGTCGCAACCGCCAGATCGGCCAGGCCATAACGGTCTGCCTGTTTTGCGGCCCCGCCCAGGTCTTCTTTGGAGATATCTTCGCCCAGACCAGCCTTGACCAGCGCCGGGCCCGCCATGCCCATGGTAGAGCCGCCCCGGACCATGACGACAAAATCAGCCAATGCTGTGTAATTCGTCGGCCCGGCAAAGCCCTGGCCCAGCATGGCCATGGCCATGGGCACCCAGCCGGAATTGCGCGCCAATAGCTGGAACACAGGCCCGGCACCTGCGAAATGACGTGAATCCTGGCCGTCCTGAATACGATGGCCGCCGCCTTCCAACAAGGCGACCAGGGGCTGACCATGTTCGGCGGCAAGTTTGATGCTGCGGTTGGCCTTGGCGGAACCATGTTTGCCCGTACTGCCCCCCAAAACCGTATAATCGTGAGACAATATTCTGACCGGGCGGTTGTCGATCAAGGCACTGCCGGTGATAACGCCGTCGGCGGGGGCGACCAATCCTTCGTTGAAGCCGGTATCTCGAATAGGCTCTACCAGGCTGCCTGCCTCCATAAAGCTATCGGTATCGGAAATTTTCGCGATCCGCTCCCGCGCCGTATATTTACCGTGCTTGTGCTGACGTTCCACCGCCTCGGGGCGACCTTCATCCAACACGGCTGTGCGGGCATCTTCAATGATCTGCAACAGGGCCCGCCCATTGCTGTCAGTGCTGTCAGTGCTGTCAGTGCCGTCGTTGTTGTCGTCACGGTCCGTGCTCATCGTCTGCTCCCAACCCGACAAAAAAATTGACCACCGCCGCTTCGCAAAGAAAGCAGCGGTGGTCTTGGTCTGTTAGCTAGCCCTGGTAAGGCTCCGTCTGGACGACGGCCCCGGATTCTAGCAACGTTGCGATTTCGCCTTCCGAGAAACCCCATTCCGCCAAACCTTCCGTGCTGTCCTGGCCCAAAGACGGGGGCGGGCCACCGGCTGCTGCCTGGGTGCGGGAGAATTTCGGGGCCGGTCCCGGTTGGGTCACGCCCGCGACTTCAACAAAGCTGTCCCGGGCTGTGTTTTGCGGATGACTGGGGGCTTCCGACATGGACAGGACGGGGGCAAAACAGATGTCCGAGCCTTCCATAATCTCGCACCATTCATCACGGGTCTTGGTTTTGAAGACCTTTTTGTAGATCTCGATCACGTCCGGCCAGGTGTCTCTGTCCATTTGCGGCGGCAGGTTCATTTTGTCCATGCCGGTTTTTTGCAATAGTTCCTCATAGAATTTCGGCTCGATAGATCCGATGGAGACATGTTTGCCGTCAGATGTTTCATAGGTGCCATAAAAGGGCGCGCCGGTGTCGAGGATATTCGTGCCCCGATCATCAGACCAAAAGCCCGACCCATGCATGCCGTAAATAGGCAGCATTAAATAGGCGGAACCTTCCAACATAGACGTATCAACCACCTGGCCCTTGCCCGAACGCTGCGCTTCCCAAAGGGCAGAGACGACGCCGAAGGCCAGGAACATGGCACCACCACCGAAATCGCCCGTCAGGTTCAACGGCGGTACGGGGCCGCTGTCCTTGGTGCCGCAGGAATAGAGCACGCCTGAAAGGGCGATATAGTTGATGTCGTGGCCCGCGGCATGGCTGATGGGGCCATCCTGTCCCCAGCCGGTCATCCGGCCGTAGACGATTTTTTCGTTCCGCGCCATGCAGACATCGGGGCCCAGACCAAGACGTTCGGTCACCCCGGGGCGGAAGCCTTCCAGCACCGCATCGGCGCTTTCCACCAGGCGCAGCACTGTTTCCACACCTTCGGGGCTTTTCAGATCGACCGAAATGGATTTGCGGCCACGGCCCAATACATCGTAGGCGGGGTTTTTGCCCGAAATACCAAGGCCCGATGGTGCTGTCCGGTCCACCCGAATGACCTGCGCACCCATGTCGGCCAGCAAAGTGCCGCAAAACGGTACTGGTCCGATGCCCGCCAATTCAACGATTTTCATTCCTGCCAAGGGTCCCATGGCCTCTCTCCTCATAATTTCCCAGATTACAAATCTGGGACGAGAATAGCGGAAGCCGTCGGCGGGGCAAATCTAATAGTTTTCGCTGTCTGCTAGCCTTTACCAATCGCTGAGGCCAAGGACCCTGGGCGCGGCTGCGTTCAGATCAAGCAGCAGGTGGGTCGGGGCTGTGATGTCGTGATTACAGCGGCTAAGCGTGCGCACTTCTGCCCAGATACAATCCGAGGCGCAATCGGGGGCATAATCTGGTTGCGCTACTGGGGCAAGCGCAGACAAGCCGCGACGCAGCCGGCCCAGGAACCCGCCCGTATCCATCGATGGTTCGGGGCCCAGATAGATCACCAGATGATGATCTGCGGAAGGTAGGCGCAACATTGCGCAGCTGCCCGCAGCCTCGGCCAGCAATGGCCTGGCCAGACGTTGGGGCAGGCCGCCAAATTCAATGAGATAGAAGGTCAATGAGACCTTGGCCGCACCCAGTTTTTTGACCAATGCCTGTAATTCATCCAACAGGTTCCTGTCGGTCCCTGGCGCAATGCCGTCCGGCGTGGTTAAAGCCGTTTCGTCCAGGTGGCGCGGCCTCAAACCACCCTTAAGGAGATAGTTTTTGTGGTGACGGATGTCATGTTTCAATATTTTGCCCTCAACAATTTAGCCGACGCAGGATCTATTAAGACCTAATAAAGAGGGCATTAGGTGGGCAAAACTGTGACAATTTCAGGGCAATTTCTATCGCTATGAATTGTCATGACCTATTATATTTTAGATTAAAAAAAATAAATAACCATAAGATATATATGACTTAATTAAGATTTTATATTTGTCGTATGTGTCATGTATACGCCAACTGACGCTTCGGCGTCTCGTCCGTAGCACCCAATTCGCTTAGGCAAATGCATACGGCATTGTCTAAATGCGTTCCACGAAACGAATCACCTAACTCCCGGAACGCCAGCGGTAGCCAAAACGGGGATAGTTTTCGATGGCATTGAATTTTGGATCAATTTCGCGGAATTTCCGCCGAATACGTTTGATAAAGGCGCGTACATTAACCTGGTAGCCGTCATCACCAATGCCGGCGGAAAATCCCGAACCGCGGACCAGATCGTATAAATTGCGGTATTGCATATCCTGGCCCGGTTGCTGGGCCAGTTTTTCGACAATGGCATATTCCCGCAGGGTCAGGGTGACTTCCCGGCCTTTCCAATTCGCCCGATGACGGTCTGGATATAGCTGTAGCGGACCATGGCGTAGGACCTCGTTTTGCATGCAGTAACCCCAAAATTAGGCAAAGGCCGGGTCTCCCCCACGGGCCCTTGTTCTTAAATGGCCGGTGCTTCTGCGATCCGTTGCGCCACTTGGCTATGATCTTGCATACTTGCCGATCAGCGAAACTTGGTGTGATAGTCTAATTGTCTGACGTTATATTTTTGGTGACAATGATTAACAAATCCTTGCAGCCGACAAAAAGGCGACCTATTCAGACTATATAGGAGTGAATTTTTATGCCGCCAAAACATAATCCGCTACGTCTGAACAAGTTGCAGTTGAAAACCCTGACATTGTTTCAGGAATTGGCTATGTCGCCGGAAACATCAACAACACGGGACGACGGCAGCGCTTTGATCGTTTCGTTGCCTCGCGCCCATGGCAATCACTTCCATCTTGGCGCCGGCGTGGTTATGGCATCCGACGCCACGGGCTTTCAAAACCAAAGTGTTTGGCGCGCTTTGCAGCGCAAGGAACTGATTGAAAGCAGCTACCCGATGGGATTGGTCCTGACCGTAGCAGGGAAAGAATACGATACGGGCCTGCGGGAGCAGATCCTGAATCTTTCAGATCATTAGCTTAATTTCTAATTGATGCCGTTGTTACGTTGGACCTCGCGGACAAATTTGATGATTGCCTGAACCTCCACCCGTTTGACATGGGGCTGGGGCGGCATATCGCCAAACTTCCAATGGTGTTGGCGGGTCCCGGTCGCGACTGCGCGATAAAAGGCAGCGTCACCATGATGACCTGGTTCATAGATAATATGGATCAGGGGCGGGCCCGTCTTCGTACCGTTTCCTATAGGGCCATGGCATTGAGCGCAGTTTTTGGCGAATGAGCGCTGTCCAGCCTGCGCTATGCCGGATAATTCAGGGACCTTCACCTCAATCCCGGCGGCATGGCTGTTTTGGCCCGTAAACCAAATGCCGATTGCCACCGCCACTGTGATGGCTGTAACAACAATCGTTGAAAGTTTTGCAGGTTTGGCCGACTTCTGTGATGCCATTGCGATCTTTACCTATTTCTAATCGATACAAAAACAGTCTACGGCTTTCCCCAACGGGAAGGTCAAGCCCGTAGTGTGCGGCAATGGGATGGTGTTCATTGCTTCTGAAATGATATAATATAACATCATGAATGATATAATATAACATCATGAATGTACAAAATCAGTCGGCCACGCCGATTAGCCAGGTTCGCGATCAGGCTACCCTGGTGGCGGCAGAGGGCGTGGGGATGTCATTCCAGGGACGTCAAATTCTCTCGGACGTGGATTTGACAGTCAACCGTGGTGAAATCGTCACCCTGATTGGCCTGAATGGCTCAGGTAAATCGACCCTGGCCCGCATCTTACTGGGATTGATGCAGCCCGAGGCAGGGCGTGTATGGCGAGCGGGCCAACTGCGCCATGGATATGTCCCGCAAGATATCACCATCGACCCGGCCATGCCTTTGACGCTACAGCGATTTTTGACCCTGGGGGGCCGGGTTGGCGATACTGTACTGGAGACAACCCTGGACGAAGTTGGCTTGTCGGGTCGGTTACAGGCGCAGATGGCAGCACTTTCGGGAGGCGAACTGCATCGGGCCATGCTGGGGCGGGCCCTATTGCGGCAGCCTGATTTTCTGGTTCTGGATGAGCCCATGGCCGGCGTCGATGTGGCCGGGCAGGGGCAATTGTACCAGCTGATCGAGACCATCCGCGATCGTTATAATTGTGGCGTTTTGTTGATTTCCCATGATCTGCACGTGGTCATGGCGGCGACGGACCGGGTTATCTGCCTGAACCATCATGTCTGTTGCACGGGCCGTCCCGACAGCGTCGTCGGCGATCCCGAATTCCGCGCCCTGTTCGGCGCAGCGGTCGCAGACCGCCTGGCGCTTTATCACCATCATCATGACCATAGCCATGATCCTGATGGCGGCGTGGTGCCGCTCGGTCAAATCCATGACCATGACCACGACCACGATCACGACCACGACCACGACCACGATCATATCCATGATCACAATCATCGCCACCACCATCACGACGGCCATTCCCATGATTGAGGATTTTATGTTGCGCGCCGTTTTGGGCGGTGTTGGCGTCGCCGGTGTGGCGGGTCCTTTAGGTTGTTTCGTAATATGGCGCGGCATGGTCTATTTCGGTGCCGCCCTGGCCCATTCCTCCCTGTTGGGGGTTGCCTTGGGCCTTGCTATCGGCGTGCCGGCAGATTTGGGAATTGCCGTTCTATGCCTGTTAATGGCCTTGGGCTTTCTGCTCCTGGATCGCAGCCGCCTCGTCGCCTCTGATACCTTGTTGGGCATTCTGGCCCATGGCTCGTTGGCCCTGGGATTATTAGCCCTGGCCCTCATGGAAGGGTTGCGGGTTGATTTGATGAGTTATCTGTTTGGCGATATTCTGGCCTTAAACCTGAGGGATCTTGTTGTTATATATGGCCTGATGACCGTGGTTTTGGGATTGCTGGTGGTTTATTGGCGATCTTTGTTATCGGCCACGATAGACGAAGACCTGGCCCGGGTGGAAGGCGTTGCCACCCCGCGCTTGAAGTTGATCTTTACATTGTTGATGGCCGTTGTGATCGCTGTCGGCATGAAGGTAGTGGGTATATTGATGGTCGTTTCATTGTTGATCATTCCGGCTGCTACGGCCCGACGACTGGCCAATAGTCCGGAGAAAATGGCCATTTTGGCCGGGTTCATCGGGGTATTGTCGGTCGTGATGGGTTTGGCGGCGTCTTATCAGTGGGATCTGCCGTCAGGCGCGGCAATTGTGGCGGCTGCGGTGGCGTTGTTTTTGCTCTCGCTGCTGGCCGGCCGTGTGAAGGCCCGGAATGTTCAGCGCGGGGAGGTGGGGTGATGGCGAAGAATGCGGATTATCAACGAATTGAAAACCCTTTCGCGG